>Ga0224731_1016_pt1 | contig 28307 bp, 25 predicted proteins | sample IA1ulk_2_FD_161639 | JGI IMG/M metagenome (GOLD analysis project Ga0224731, IMG submission 161639) | Enriched cells from agricultural soil in Iowa, United States - IA12soil_GW_FP2(bulk) | ecosystem: Environmental > Terrestrial > Soil > Agricultural land | place: USA: Iowa | collected 2017-05-08 | reverse complement strand
GAATAATTTTTTTGATTGATATATACCCATCCGGGTATAAAAATAGGAGGTTTATCATGAAAATTATAAAGGCAAACGTAATTTTAGATGCGAAAGGATTGACATGTCCAATGCCGATTGTGAAAACAAAAAAGGCAATGAACACGCTTGAGGCAGGGCAAGTGATCGAAATACAAGCTACAGATAAAGGTTCCAGAGCGGATATTCAAGCATGGGCTCAAAGTACGGGCAACCAATTTTTAGGAACGATTGAAGACGGTGATGTCTTAAAGCACTATTTACGGAAATCTACGGGTGAAGAAGTGAATGAGCAAAAGCACCCTAATATCATTAGTAACAAGGATCTTGAAGTGAAGATTAATTCAAATCAAGGAATTGTGTTACTTGATGTAAGAGAAACTGCAGAATATGCCTTTAATCATATTCCAAATGCTATATCGATTCCATTGGGTGAGTTAGAAGAGAAAATGGCACAATTAAATAAGGATGATGAGATTTACGTTATATGCCGCACTGGAAATCGAAGTGATCTTGCAGCACAAAAGTTAACTGAAAAAGGATTCTCAAATGTCAACAATGTTGTTCCAGGCATGAGTAAATGGTCTGGAAAAACGATCAACAGTATTAGATAGAGAGGGTAAACATAATGAGTTCAATAACGGTCTATACAAAACACGTTACCCTTATTGTGTAATGCTCTAGAATTTCTTAAAAGATCAATATATTTCTTATAAAGAGATTAATGTTGAAACAAGCCTGAGATAATGAATCAACCTGTAAGAATTACTGGACAAATGGGGTTCCACAATCGGAAATCAGTATGTAAATGGATTGTTGGTTTTCACCCAAACAGTAATATGAATGCACTTTTAAATTAGGAGGAAATGAATATGAGTAAAAAAGTAGCAATTATCGCAAGTAATGGTGGAATATTTGATGCATATAAAGTATTCAATATCGCAACCGCTGCAGCGGCAACAGATCAAGAAATAGCTATTTTCTTCACATTTGAAGGACTTAATTTAATTCACAAAGAAGCTTATCAACAACTTCCAATGCCAGAAGGGAAAGAACATTTTGCGGAAGGTTTTGCCAATGCAAATGTACCTGCTATTCCTGAATTGGTTGAGATGGCACAGGAAATGGGTGTTACTTTTATTGGGTGTCAAATGACGATGGATGTAATGGGTCTAGTAAAAGAAGATTTTATTGATGGAATTGAAGTAGGCGGAGCTGTAACATTTTTAGAGTTTGCGAAAGTTGCAGATGTAACATTAACATTCTAATAAATTTTTTTAATATAAAATATACCGTAGGGGGTAAGGTGAAAATGACTGTTAAAGTAATGACTTCAGCAGATGTGACAAAAAAAGTCTTTAACAAAGAAGAACTATTTGTATTGGACGTAAGAAACGAAAGTGATTTTAATGACTGGAAAATTGAAGGTAAAAACTTTGATTACCTTAATGTTCCTTATTACGAATTACTAGATGGTGTGGAGGGAATTTTAGAAAAACTTCCTTCTGATAAAGAAATCTTAGTGGTTTGTGCAAAAGAAGGCTCTTCTGTCATGGTAGCAGATATGCTTTCTGAAGCGGGATTAACTGTTTCTTATTTAAAGGGAGGTATGAAAGCTTGGAGTGAGCATTTAGAACCAGTGAAAGTTGGAGATTTGAAAGATGGTGGAGAAATTTATCAATTTGTCCGCATAGGGAAAGGCTGTTTATCCTATATGGTCGTTTCTAACGGGGAAGCTGCATTGATTGATGCCACTCGTATGATTGATATTTATCTAAACTTTGCTGATAGCATTGGTGCAAAAATTACACATGTATTTGATACACATCTTCATGCTGACCATATATCTGGAGGACGTCAAATTGCAGAGAAAACAAGCGCAATATATTGGCTTCCACCAAAAGATGCAACGGATGTAACCTTCTCATACCAACCATTAGAGGGTGGAAATGATGTAACGATTGGGAACGCGACCATTAATATTCATGCCATATATTCACCGGGTCATACCATTGGATCCACTTCTTTCGTAGTAGATGAACAATTCTTATTTTCAGGAGATATTCTATTCATCGACTCCATTGGTCGACCAGACCTAGCCGGCATGGCAGAAGATTGGGTTTCCGATTTAAGGGAGACTCTTTACAATCGTTATCGAGAATTATCAGATGAATTATTAGTTCTTCCAGCACATTTTATGATAATGGATGAGTTAAATGATGATGGTACAGTAGCTGAAAAATTAGGAACACTATTTGCTAAAAATCACGGATTAAATATTGAAGATGAAAATGAATTTAGAAAATTGGTAACAGGGAATTTACCGCCTCAACCACATGCATATCAAGAAATTCGCCAAACCAATATGGGGAAAATCAATCCAGATGAAGAAAAACAGCGCGAAATGGAAATCGGACCAAACCGTTGTGCAGTAAGATAAGTAACTTATTTCCCGTAAAAAGCCTGTTTTAAACCGGATTTTTTATAAAAATATAAAAGGAGAGTTTCAACATGGAAATTTCTAAAGTATTAGATGCAAAAGGATTAGCATGTCCAATGCCAATTGTGAAAACGAAAAAAGCAATGAATGAGCTTGAATCAGGACAAATATTAGAAATCCATACAACAGATAAAGGTGCATTAAATGATTTACCTGCTTGGGCAAAATCAGGTGGTCATGAGGTAGTGAAACAAGAAGAAGAAAATGAAATCCTGAAGTTTTGGATAAAGAAGGCATAAGAAGAGGACCGATTTATGGTTCTCCCTTTCGTTATATTGTTTTTCCCGCCTCATCACCATGCTAACAAAACAAGGGAGGGATAGGGATGGATATTAATTTTATTATTACCATTTTTTTAGTCGGTTTTGTGGGATCGTTTATTTCAGGCTTATTGGGTATTGGTGGAGCTATTATTAACTACCCAATGTTGTTATATATTCCTGCTGCTGTTGGGGTTGCTCACTTCACTGCACATGAGGTTTCAGGTATAACTGCATTGCAAGTGTTTTTTGCCACGATCGGCGGGGTTTGGGCGTATCGAAAGGGTAGATATTTAAATAAGACATTGATTGCATATATGGGAATCAGTATTCTCATCGGTAGTTTTGTAGGAGGGGTTGGTTCCACTCATTTTTCTGAGAGTAGTGTTAATGTGATTTATGGAATCCTAGCGTTTATTGCTGCCATTATGATGTTTATCCCCAAAAAAGGGATAGATGATGTTCGGTTGGATGAAGTTAAATTTAATAAATGGTTGGCTGCTCTTCTTGCTCTTCTAGTTGGTCTTGCTGCAGGTATTGTCGGAGCTGGTGGAGCATTTTTACTAGTTCCAATTATGCTGGTGATACTTAAAATACCGACAAGAATGACCATTGCCACATCTTTAGCAATAACTTTCATATCATCCATAGGTACGGCAATTGGCAAGATTTCAACCGGTCAAGTAGACTACTTGCCAGCCTTAATCATGATTGTGGCTAGTCTTATCGCAGCACCATTTGGAGCAAAAGCAGGTAAAAAGATAAATACTAAGATTCTTCAAATTATCTTAGCAGTTATAATTTTTACGACTGCTATTAAAATTTGGATGGATATACTTTGATGATGATAAATAGCAAAAGCGACATAATAAAGAAGACTAATCCATTGTTGATTAGTTTTCTTTTTAGTGATGAATAAGAATTGTTCTCCCAGTATGTCCAAAGTGACTAATATCCCGAATACAATTCTAACAGCATGCTCGACTAGACATCATTCAAAAAGGTAAAATCGACATCCTGCCTTTTTCGAACTATGATTCATCAACGTAATTACCAAAAATGTTATTATTACTCATAATATTCCATTTTTCTTGACTTTCCTGCTACTATCAATTTAATTAAAGTAAAATTAAGCTGAAACATACTCCTCAGATTCCTTATTTTGCCCTTCTAACTGCTCCGGAAAGATTAAATAATCGTTATTTAAATTGTTCCAATTTTTATCTTTCCAACTTTAAACAGTAATTCTTACTGTAAATCTTTAATACGCCAGCTCAATTGATGACTTTTAGAACCAACTAGTAGGCAATTTCAATGTTTCTAAGCGATACTTAATTAACTATTCAATCCATTTAATTTTTATTTGAGCGCCTGTTTTATTGAAATTTGCTGCAATTTTACTTAATATATCAACTTGAATAATCTTTTAATTTTGCACGCTTGAAGTAGGCTTATTTTGATCTTTGTTGCAGATCGCTTCCGATATTCAGGCTTGAAATTTGATAACAGTCGAAACCGAATATTAGGGGATTTTTTAAATATATTGACCTGTATAACAGCACTATGTTTTTAGTGCAGCAAGATAAACAAGATAACAGTAAGAAATGTTTATTACAAGTTAGTTTTCATTTCAAGGAAAACGGCTATATCCAGGGCCTTGGTTGAATAAAAATATTTAAAAAATACTATAAATAATGGTTGTTAAATTAATATAATGATAGGTGTAAGATGGAAAGTAGGCTGTGTTTATTATTCTTTCTAACTAAAATTACGGAGAATTATATAGAAGTGTCAATTTCCTTAACTAAAAAAGGGGTGTAAATATGGAGAACGCAATTTACTTAAGAAGAAAAAATAAGATCCTTCTTAATAGATCAATTGAAAATACACCATTTGAAGATACTAAAAGCATTCAATATATAGCAACCATCATTAAAAATATCGAAGATTTAGGATTTACATTATCGAAATCAGTAATTAATGTTATAAAAAATTATTCAAAAGATCAACTGGAAAACTTTTATTATTCGATTGTTACTGATATTAAGCTAATAATAGGTGCTAATAAAAAATACAGCCCAATGTATCCCAACTTCCCTAGTCAAGTAATGAACGCCACTGATAGTGAACTATACATAAATGCAATTATGCATTATCTTACATTCGGAGAATTTTTACCAAATTATAAAAAGGAAACAAGAATACCACTGTTAAATGCTAATAAATTTAAAGTAATTGATTTAGGTGATGAAAAAGAGTTTTTAAGTATCTTCACTAATTTATTACAATCAAAGACTTCATTATCAGAAATGGATCAATCGGATATAAAATGGTTTTTTAACAATAAATTGGACTTTATTAAAAATTTATTGCCAGAAGAGATACCACTTAAAGAAAATGTTGCTTTAGTTTCAAAATTAATATTGGAGAATGGATTAAATCAACAATTATTATTTAGGTATTTTAAAACGGCAACAGATGTACTAAGACTTTGCGTAGCATTATCAGAAGGGGATATCAGTTTATCACAGAATACACGCTTTAGGAGCTTTAAAAGGAAGGAAAGAAGGTTAATTTTATCGCTATTGGAAAACTGTAATAATATTGAAGAAGATATGAAGAGGTATAAAAATAGATGGATAAGGTTGGGAGAAAGACTACATCCTTCGGAATTTAAAACTTCTTATCTCAAGACACAAACTGCATTTAACAAACTCAGAAATAATGAAAAAATTGAAACCTTCAATGGAAAAGTTGATAAAGCAATTAAAGAGAGTAATCTTATGGCTGCTCTTGATTTATTGAAACAAAGACCAGGTGAATTTGCTAGAAAACTAGATTACCTATTGAGAAAAACTAATAGGCCAAATGTTATTATAAACGAATTTAAAAATGTTGCTGAACAAGTTGCAAGTACGGTATTATTGCAAGTTATAGAACATTTTAAGCATAGGAATGATGGTAAGGAATTGAGGGCTTTCTTTCCTAAAGGAAATATTTCAAAGGTATTTGCTATTGATAATACTCTACCAGAAGTACCTGAAATTATTTGTAATAATATAATTAGAATATGTGAAAATAGTTTAATTAATCAGTTCAAGCAAAAGGATTATTTAGGAAAAGTGTATGTCGACGAAGCTTTAAGGAATTACATAGTACCATTTTCTCAAAGAACTTCAAGTAAATCATTTAAAACAATTGTGAGAGGATCAAAATTAGATTTTCCTAAAAACACAAATACAATAAGAACATTTATTTATTGGAAAGAAGCTCATAATGATAGAACAGACTTAGACTTATCTGCAGTAATGTATGATGAGAATTGGAACTATCTTGAACATGTTTCCTATACAAATTTAAGATCAGTAACATATAAAGCATTTCATAGCGGTGATATAACTTCCGCACCAAATGGAGCAAGTGAGTTTATTGATTTAGATATTGAATCTGTAAGAAAATACGGTGGAAGATATATTGTATTATCGATAAATTCTTTTACGGAACAAAATTTTGCAGAAATTCCTGAATGCTTTATGGGTTGGATGGCAAGAGGAAATCCAAATTCTGGGGAAATTTATGAACCAAAAACGGTAGAAAATAAGATTGATATAACTTCTGAAGCTAAAATCTGTATACCTATGATATTGGATTTACATGAAAACAAAGTAATTTGGACAGATATTGCATTAAAATCAAATCCACGATTCTACAATAATGTTGAAGGCAATCAAGCGGGAATGGTCTTAATGGGAAAAGCAATGACAACTTTGAATAAGACAAATCTTTATGATTTATTAAGATTACATGTTAAAGCAAGAGGGGAAAAGTGTTATAATAAAGAAGAAGCTGACATTATATTTTCAGCAAATGAAGGTATTACACCTTTTGATCATGATGTAATTGTTTCACAATTTCTATAATAAGTAATTAGGCTATAATTTATCTTCCTTCTAACAACATAATCTAAGTATGAATTAGATAAATTGCTTTCCTAATTATAACTAAAAAGAGGCTACTCAATTTCCCTTCTATCATTGTAGTGCGAAATAGAAATTGAAGTTTCCTCTTTTATTTTGTATTTTCCTTATAAAAACTCATAATTAACATTTATATCGTGTTTTCCTTTTGTTTGTATAATAAATGGATGGTCAAAGTAGTGAGATATTGAATAAACCTATTTTTATATCCTATTATAATTTTAAGGTACTTGGAATGTTTGCAGTGTCTATGATTACTTCTTATATTAAATTTCATAAAATGATGAAAGAATTTTGTTATTGGAGTCCCACCTGTTTCTTACTGACCATACCGGTTCATCCGTTTATTTATTTTTACAATTATCTTTTTTTGCTATTGCATGTCTTTTATCACTAAATCCTAGTGAAATTGTCAATATAATTGAAAGAATTCTAACGCACCTACACATGTCGTTATACATGCAACTGTTTTCAGTAAATTGGAGTGGTAAAATGAAAGAAAAAGAAATACATAAAATAATAGATAAATTAGTTTCAAATCGCGAACTGGAAACAGCTGAAAGGTTATTGGAAAATTATCTAGAAGTGAATCCATATGATGTTGATGGGTGGAATAGGTTAATTATACTGGAAACACTATCTCCGCTTGAAGATTATGGACGAGCATCAGAGTATCTTTACTCCGCACTAAGTTACCACAAAGACAATAAGTTATTTTTTGTTCTATTAGTATTTTTTACTGACTGGTATCTAGGTGGATTAGATGAAGCATTAGTTAAGAAAGCCATGGAAATAATACAGCGGATATGGAAACATCATCAATGTTATCTTACCTTCTTGCCTGTCATTTTCGAAGTGAAGATATAAACAAATATGAATTATTATTAAATGAGTCAATACAAAAGTATCCAAATTATGTTTACAATTATACCGATTTGGGAGAGTTTTATTTAAAAATGGGAAAGAGAGAGTTAGGAAAAAATTTAATTCGGGAGGGTTTATCTCACGTTAAATTAATTTATAAAAATGATGCAATTAATGATTATGATGATGACCCACTTGATATTTTCCAATTTGTAAATGAGAGAATAACAGGAGTATTTATGATGGAAGATACTTATAATTCTCTAAACGAATTGCTACAAAAATAAGTGTAGAGACCTTGTTGGAAAGGTACAAAATCTTATCTTCCACCTTTATTATTATCTAACAATCAATTATTCCGTAATTATTTTTCAAAAGCCTTAGGATTACTTCTCTTAAGGTTTTTTAACGAGCATGACATCTCTCCTCTGAGTATTTACTATTTTATTCCTATAAAAAGAATCCTTCATTTCTTTTACAGTAGCTTCAACTTTTTTATTATAGTAATCTATATATCTTTCAATCTTACTCTTTAATTCTTCAAACGAACATAATTCCTCTCCATGGTACATTTCTTGTTTAACCAAAAAAGTTTTCCATTGGGAATTATCTACACAGTTTCCTTTTCTAGACATACTTTGAACAACCTTATTTTTTTAAGAGTTTTTATCCACTTTCTATGTTGGTAATTCCATCCTTGATCAGAATGAATTGTTGTTCTGTACTTGAGTCAGAAGAGCTTATCCAGTCTTTTTCGATGAACATAACGACGGATATCGTCAAATTCATCTAGAATTAAAAAAACGGGGATACAAGGTAAACCATAAGTTTGGCTTAACGAATCCTTCAATGATAACGAAATTACAGAGCTTTTATTGAAGGTGGCGCTGAAGCCCTTGGAAACCGAAAGGGCGACCATCCATGTCTGATATAGCCAAGAACAGTAAAAACAAACAAATAGAAGAAAAAGAATTGACGAACGAACAAAAAATAGAACGTGAAAACGAGCTTCTTCGTTTGGAGGTAGAATACCTGATGAGATTTATCTTTGATTAGAAAAATTTAATGATAATTTATGGAAGTACTTTACAAATGGATTAATTCATGGTTTAGTTTAATGAAATACACAATAGTCCAAATGTAATGAATCTTTGTGTGGGTATATGAATATAAAGGAATAATTGCAATTTTATATAGAAAAAAGGGCGGTAAAGGACAATGAAATTAATAATTGGAAAATTTACAGAGGCAAAGATATTTACGGATGTTGTTGATGACTCAGCAATTGAACAAATTAAAGAATTATGTAATCAAGAATTCTTAAAAGATACGACAATTAGAGTAATGCCGGATGTACATGCGGGTAAAGGGTGTACAATCGGTACAACTATAAAAATTAAAGATAAAGTAGTCCCTAATTTAGTTGGCGTGGATGTTGGATGTGGGGTTTTGACTGTTCAATTAGAAGAAAAAGAAATTGATTATGCTAAACTGGACAAAGTAATTCGTGAACATGTTCCAAGTGGTCAAAACATCCATGAGGAAATTAGGGAAGTTAAAACAGTTAATGTAGAAGACTTTAAATCTAGTAACATATTAAGTGCAATTAGATTAAATAAAAGTTTAGGATCTCTTGGTGGTGGGAATCACTATATTGAGATTTCAAAGGATGAGGATGGATTTCTTTATTTATCAATCCACACAGGTAGTCGTTACATTGGAACAACAATTGCAAATTACTATCAAAAATTAGCATACCAGGAATTAAAGAAAGTTGATGTTAATAAAATAATTAATCAACTTAAATCTGAAGGCAAACACTCTGAAATACAAAGCACAATTAAAAAACTAAATGAGTCTACTCCAAAAGTTAAGAAGGATTTAGCTTATTTAGAGGGTAAAAGTTTTGACCATTATATTCATGACATGAAGCTTGCCCAAAGATATGCAGTCGATAATAGACAAGAAATTGCCAATATCATAATTTCACATATGAATCTAACAAAAATTGACGAATTTGATACTATCCATAACTATATTGATACAGACAATATGATTCTACGTAAGGGGGCAGTATCAGCTCAAAAAGGTGAAAGATTAATCATACCTATTAATATGAGAGACGGTAGTATTATTGCAATTGGTAAGGGGAATCCAGACTGGAATTATTCTGCTCCTCATGGTGCCGGGCGTGTATTGAGTAGATCGATGGCTCGTAAACAATTAAATCTTGAAGAGTATAAAGATACAATGAAAGATGTTTGGACTACATCAGTTGGAACTGACACAATCGATGAAGCTCCAATGGCTTACAAAAGGATGAAGGACATACTAGACAACATTGGGGATACAGTTGAAATAATAAAAGTTATAAAACCTGTCTACAACTTTAAAGCAGCAGAAGAACCTAAGTTTTGGGAGAAAAAAGGAAAGTTTAAATGAGGGATGAATTAGTTCCTCTTATTTAAATATAAATTATAATGTTAATATAAAATTTGGTTTTTATAAGTAGGGAATGAACTAAATGAGTCTTAAAATAGATAAATTAGTTGTTGAGAAAATATTTTAATATGAAGAAATACCTTCTATATATTATAAAGACTTAGACAAACAAAATCATATTACTGTACTATTGGATTTCTGGCTAGCGAGGAAATAAACACTGTGAAATTTATAGATGATCAATGGTGTCAAAATGAGTTTCAATTAACTTTAATGAGTAATTTAGTATCTTCGGTAATTGTATAAGAAGGAATTTCTTTATGCTCATGTAAACGAAGAGAAGTAATTCTTTGTCCTTTGTATTACAATATATCAAAGACATAGTAAGAAATCCTATGTAGTGGTTCTTTAAGCTTACAACGTTCCGTGACAGCTTCAAAGTCTGTTTTTGAAGAAAAATATATGAACGATACAGAAGGGATTAAGAACCGTAAAAAATAATATAAGCATTAAAATTAATTATATTTAAAATGTGACTCCGTTATGGGGTCTTTTTTTATTGGCTGAAATGATATTCATTAGGATAATATAAAAGTAAATGAACGCTACTTGTATAAATAAACCATACGGATTAGACACCCGTTCATCATAATGCAAGTAGCAAACATTTAATAAGATAAAGGATGTGTATAATATGAAAGAGTATTTAACTAAAGATAGACATTCAGCAAAGTATAATTGGCTAGTTGAATCAAAATCACCATACTTATTACAACACAAAACGAATCCGGTTAATTGGTTAGAGTGGAGTCCAGAGGCATTCCAAAAGGCTAAAAGGGAGGGGAAACCAGTCTTTGTGTCTATAGGCTATTCCTAGTTAAAGGAGTTATATAAGATTTACTTGTCATTGGTGTCACGTCATGGAAAGAGAATCTTTCGAAGATCAAGAAGTGGCGGATTTATTAAATAAATATTTTGTTTCTATTAAGGTCGATAGGGAAGAGCGGCCAGATATTGATTCGATTTATATGACTGTCTGTCAAATGTTGACTGGTCAAGGCGGATGGCCGTTAAATGTGTTTTTGACTCCTCATCAAAAGCCTTTTTATGCTGGAACATATTTTCCGAAAACAAGTCATTATGGTCGTCCTGGTATGATGGATGTGCTTCCACAGCTCCATGAGAAGTATGAGCAGGAAAGGGATAATATCGAGAATATTGCGGATAAAATTACTTCCTCATTAAAGGAACGTTCTACCGCTGGGGGTGGAAAGGAAATATCAGAAAATGTAATACATAAAGCATATCAGGAAATTGTTCAAAGCTTTGATAGGTTATATGGCGGTTTTGGGCAAGCTCCTAAATTTCCATTGTCACATCAGCTCCTCTTTTTGCTTCGATATTACTATTGGACCGGCACAGATGCAGCTCTTACTATGGTGGAAGAAACCTTAGAAGGAATGACTAATGGTGGAATATATGATCATATTGGAGGTGGCTTTGCGAGATATTCAACCGATAATATGTGGTTGGTTCCTCATTTTGAGAAAATGCTTTATGATAATGCATTACTGTTATATGTATTAGCTGAAACCTACCAGTCAACACATAATGAGAAATGGAAGAAAATTTCTTATGAGGTTTTTGAGTTTATTAAGAGAGAGATGACAAATGCGGATGGCGGCTTTTATTCAGCAATAGATGCTGACAGTGAGGGAATCGAGGGGAAGTATTATGTCTGGTCGCGGACAGAGGTACTGAATATCCTTGATTTTACATTAGGGGAGCTTTTTTGTGAAGCGTATGATATTAGTGATGAAGGAAATTTTGAAGGATCCAATATTCCTAATATGATTGAAACCGAACTGGAAGAAATTGCAAGTGACAGAGGATTGTCAGTCGAGAATGTGAAGATGCAGTTGGAAAAAGCGAAGAATATCCTTTTAAAGGAACGTGAAAAAAGGGTTTATCCACATCTTGATGATAAAATTTTAACTTCCTGGAATGCTTTAATGGCCGCTGCTTTGGCAAAAGCTGGAATGGTATTTCAAGAACCGCAATTTCTTGAACATGCTCGAAATAGTATTACTTTTATCGAGGAAAAGCTATGGAATGGGGAGCAATTGTATGCCAGGTTCCGTGATGGAGATGTGAAATTTAAGGCATATCTTGATGACTATGCATTCTTGCTGTGGGCTTATCTGGAGATGTATGAAGCAGAACAAAGGGTTCATGATATGCAGCAGGCAATCAAAATAAAAAATATCTTGTTTCATGAATTTTGGGATCAACAAAATGGTGGGTTCTATTTCACTAGTACAGATGCAGAATCCTTAATTTTTCGTGAAAAACAAGGATTTGATGGAGCCCTTCCTTCGGGAAATAGTGTATCTTCCCTTCAGTTATGGAGGTTGGCGAAGTTAACAGAGGATATGGACTTACAAGAAAAAGTAAATCAATTGTTAGTAAGTTTCGAGCACGATGCAACAGTATATCCTCATGGACTGTTATATATGTTGCAAACTGTAATTGCAATGTATGCAGGCGGAAAAGAAGTGGTTGTTTCTGGTTTAAATCATAATAAAATAAAAGAATTTATTCACTTTTATCACGAAAGCTATCATCCATTTGACATTTTGATGGTTGCGAATCCAGAAAGAATCAATATAGAGGAACTCCAAGTCTGGAAAGATAAAATTGACGGAAAGCATGATTTTGTATTATATGTATGTGAACAATATAGTTGTAAAAATCCAATATACAATATTGAGGAAGCCAAACAAATGATAGTTACAAAAAATCTCTCCTAAAATGGAGGGATTTTTTGATTTTTTATAATAAACACTACCATAAGTATATATAATCTTATATAATGTTAATTATTATAAATATGTAACGTTTTTAACATTTTGAAGTCTAATATATTGAGAGTTTCGTTGCTAATGAAAGGGGTGGCGGACAGAAAGTAGAATGGCTGGAAAGGATTGAAATAGGTGAATCGAGCATCAAAGAATCATAATAAAAAATTACTGGCAAAGTATATCATTGGCTTTTTATTGATTTCCGTTGTTTTATTGTTATTCTACAATAGCAAAATAGCAGAAGGCGATTTAGCTTTAGCAAAAAATACATCCACAATGAAAGCTACTCCTAATCAAATATACCCAACTAGGCAAAATATATTGCAGGATTCATTTATCCATAATTTAGTTTTTAATGAAGAAGTAAAAGAGGAGAATATGCTCCAAAATGAATTGTGGAAAGAAATAGAAGAAACCCCTATGAAAATAGCAATTTCACCATTAACAAAAACTGAACCAAAAAAGTTCTTAAATAAACAAAAGACAAAGTCAGCATCAAATGATAAAAATCTAGTAAGACTGAAATCCCCTAGTACGAAAGCTCAAAAGGTGGTATATTTGACATTTGATGATGGTCCAAGTATATCATCGGCGAAAACATTGGAGTTACTAAAGAAATACCACGCAAAGGCAACTTTTTTTATGCTTGAACCAAATATTAAGAAATACCCTAAAATCGTAAAGCAAATGGTGAGGGATGGAAATTCCATTGGTTCACATGGTGTGACACATGATATTCATAAAATCTATCGTTCTCCTAATGCCTTTGTAAAGGAAATGAGCCAAACATCCAAAACCTTGAAGAAAATCACCGGTGTAAATTCCCAGCTAATTCGTGTTCCATATGGTTCGGTTCCATATATGAAACCGGCATTTCGCAAGGCAAGTGATTTAGAAGGTTTTATTATGTGGGATTGGGATATTGATTCTGATGATTGGCAGACGACTAAAGGAGAATATGTGTGGAAGATAAAAAATCAGGTGGAGAATTGCTCAGGGACTAGACCATTGGTTATATTGATGCACGAAAAAACAACAACTTTTAAATATCTGGAAAAAGTGCTTCAATATTTTCAACAAAAAGGGTATAAAATGGAAGCTATTTCCCCTAATTTGCAGCCAGTGCAATTTAAATATCGTTAAATACTATTTTACTTTTTAAGGTTTATAAAAATAAGATAATAGGGCATTGTAATAAAAGGTGAAGCTGGTTTGCTTCACCTTTTATTATTAAAATAGTTATATGGAGGAAAAAATGCCAATTGCAAAGATGGAAAATAAGAATATTTATTTTGAAGATATTGGGGAGGGGACAGCTATCCTATTTGTTCATCCACCTGGAATGGGGAGAAAAACATTTGCTAAACAAACACTTTTGGCGAACCAATTCAGGATTATCCTACCAGATTTAAGTGGACACGGAGATAGCCCAAGCTCTGATCGAACAATTTCTGTACAAACTTATATAGAAGAAATAGAAGCAATTAGATTAAAGTTAAATCTTGAACAATTATTTCTTTTCGGATATTCAGCAGGGGGAATTATTGTGCAAGAATATGCAATACAATTCCCAAACCATGTGAAAGGTGTTATATTATCTGGTGGATACCCAAAAATCGATACAGATGTTTTAAAAAAAGAGCATTTGCTTGGAATGTATATGGCAGAACATTTTCCAACATTATTAGCAAAAATATTATCCATCAGTCATTTCCCCGAAAGGGATTTGCAAGAGGCGTTGTATAAGCATATTTTAAAGGCAAACAAGGAAATTTGGACAGCTTTTTATAAAGAATCCTTATGTTTTAATTGCATGGATCGTATTTCCCAACTTCATGCACCACTTATGCTCATATATGGTACAAGGGCCGATTATATTAATCACCATGTTAGACTATATCCAAAATTCATTGATACTGAGGTTCATTTTATTTCAAAGGCTGGCCATCAATTGCCAACAAGAAAATCTAAAAAAGTTAATGTACTTATTCAACAGTTTGTCCGTAAGTTTAATTAACAATAAAAATGTTATGTAAACAAATAATGTGAGAGGAGGAACTTCATTTTTGAAAGATGATTTACGTTTTGCAATTGCGAAAAAAGAAGCATTGATCGGAGTAGGATTGGCAGTTTTTCATTTCATTTGGTGGTATGGCTTTGCTTATGGTTTAGGAAAGACGAAGGTTGAAAGATATACATATATTTTTGGCTTACCAGCATGGTTTTTTTATAGCTGTATTCTTGGCTTCTTTGTCATTGTATTATTAGTTATTCTTACCGTAAAGTTCATGTTTAAAGAAGTTCCTTTTGAAGAAGAAGGGGACGGATGATGAATATGAATATACAAGTTATTATCCCATTGGTATTATTTCTTATTATCTTTTTTATCGTTGGTATGTTTGCCGTGAAATTTGTGAGTACGTCTAACTCGTTTGTCCAGGAGTATTTTTTAGGAAACAGACAATTTGGCGGTTTTATTTTAGCGATGACGATGGTGGCAACTTACGGAAGCGGAAGCAGTTTTATCGGGGGACCAGGTGCCGCATATCATTACGGACTGGCTTGGGTACTCCTTGCAATGAGTCAAGTGGTAACTGGATATTTTGTATTAATGGTATTGGGGAAAAAATTTGCTATTATGGCGAGAAAATATAATGCCATCACATTGATTGACTTTTTAAAAGCACGTTATAATTCTCATTTTGTCAATATTCTAGCAGCAATAAGCATCATTGTATTTTTGTTTTCTTCCATGATTGCTCAGTGGGTTGGCGGAGCTAGATTAATGGAATCGATTTTGGGTGTGTCTTATACAACAGCATTATTCATATTTGCAGTTTCTGTTCTTTTATATGTAATTATTGGCGGTTTTCGGGCAGTTGCGTTTACAGATACCATCCAGGGCATAGTCATGTTATTAGGAACTATCATCCTTTTAGTAGCTACTATTAAGGCGGGTGGCGGGATTGAAAATATTATGACTGATTTAAGAAAAGAGAATCCTAACTTATTGAGCCCTTATGGTTCGGATGGAAGCTTAACACCTATGTACATATCTTCTTTTTGGATTTTAGTTGGTGTTGGGGTTGTGGGACTACCGCAAATTGCGATACGCGCGATGTCTTATAAAAATGCAACTGCCATGCATAGAGCCATTATTATAGGAACGATTGTGATTGGTATCATTATGTTTGGAATGCATTTTATCGGTGTGCTTGCTAGAGCGGTGGTTCCGGGAATTCAAAATGCGGACACCGTAATGCCTTTGGTGACCATGAAGGTATTACCTGCATGGATTGCAGGAATTGTATTAGCAGCACCAATGGCTGCCATTATGTCGACCGTTAATTCCGTTTTAATACTCGTTTCCTCTGCAATAGTCAAAGATATCTATATTGGTTACATAAATAAAAATGCAGAAGAGAGAAAAATAAAACACATGAGTTTATGGGTAACCACCATTGTTGGCATTGCTGTTTTCTTTTTAGCGATCCATCCGCCAAATCTGTTAATATGGCTTAACTTATTTTCATTTGGTGGCTTGGAGGCCGTGTTTATTTGGCCAATCGTCATGGGGTTGTATTGGAAAAAAGGCAACAAGTATGGGGCGATAACCTCCATGCTTATCGGGATGATAAGTTATATTTTATTTGATCGCTTTTATCCGAATCCGTTCGGAATTCACACGGTTGTCATTCCAATTTTATTGTCATTTGTGACCTATACAGTGGTATCCGTCTCAACAATACGGTTAGAAAATGTAAAGAGAAGCAAATCGTTTTGATTTGCTTCTTTCTTTGTGTTAGTTTATATCCCTATTATGCATTATTATACCGGAGAATGGGCAGGATTCTTTTCTTGTTCATTTTCTTTATTTGGTTTTATAGAGAAAAATGCCATAATAGCTGCTACAAAACAACATACAGCTAATATCATAAACATAATGATTAAATTATTCTTCATAAAATAAGCCATAACCGGAGGTCCTGCGGCTACTCCGATATAACGCATGGAACTATAGAAAGACGTTATGGTTCCGCGCACATTCTTTTCAATGGATTGTGTAATTAGAGCATCCAAACACGGAAGACCAGCTCCAATCCCTATTCCACAAACTAGAAAAACAATGGTTAAGTAAATAAATTGGTCTGACAAGCTAACAGCAAGTACAGAAGCACCAGCAAGTAGAAGTCCGCTAAAAGTAATCCATTTCATGACTACCATATTATCTTTAATTTTTTTTCCAGCAATAAAAGATGCAAGGCATAGACATGCCAATGGAATGGCAAGGATAAACCCTTTCTTTACGCCATGATAGTTATACGTATCCTCAAGGACAGAGGAAAGATAAAATAAAACAGCAAACAAGACAAACATTAAAATAGCCCCTATGATAAATACAGCAAATAACCAGCGGCTATGCTGCTGAAAGACCTCTTTCGTATTTTGAATAAAGGTTTTAAAATCTGCACCTTTTTTATCATTTTTAGGCTTTTTTACTAAAAAGAAAATAGCGATGACAGAAATAAGACAAAAAATTGGAATCGCTACAAAAGGTAAAAACCATATAAAACCTGCCAAAAACGATCCTAATATCGGACTTAATACTTTACCGAATGTATTGGATGTTTCGATAACTCCTAATGTAGCACTCACATCCTTATCTCTGCGGAACATATCTCCAACTAATGGTAAGACGATTGGCGCTGCTCCTGCTGCACCTACTCCTTGCAGGATTCTTCCAATTAAAATAAGAGAATATGGATTACCCATTTTCCATGCAGCCCACGCAGAGATAACGCCCCCAATACCTGCCAATATTAATGACGGAATAATTACTATTTTTCTTCCATACCTATCCGACAAATACCCAGCTATTGGGATTAAAAAGATTGCAACAATGGAATAAACGGTTATGATTAAACTAGATTGAACTTTTGAAATGTCCAACTTTTTTTCCATAACCGGCAGTACTGGGATTAACATAGAATTTCCCAAAGTCATAATGAGGGGGATAGATGCAATCGATACAATTGCCCATCGTTTATCCCGCATTTCATCTTGGTTTGAATCGTTTTTTACAGTATCATTTACATGTTCCATCAGTGATTTCCTCTCTTCTAGGTACTATTATTAATATTTACTTATTTAGTTTTTTTATGATGGAATAAAAGGATAATATTTTATTTGTATATTATGGAAGGTGGATGGGGATGGAAATAAAAAGTCTCAATATCGGGTTGCCGAAGATACAGAACTTTCAGCAAAGGCAGTATAGAACTGCTATTGATAAAAAGCCAATTCAAAAAGGGTGGTTGACAAAAAATGGCTTTGTCAATGATGGGGTTGCAAATACAGACTTTCATGGAGGAGAGGACAGGGCAGTTTGCTTCTATGTTTTTGAGCATTACAAGGAATGGGAAAAAGAATTTAATCGAGATCTTCCACTTCCATCCTTTGGAGAAAATTTAACGGTAGCAGGAATGGATGAAAAAAGTGTTTGTATCGGAGATATCTTCCAAATAGGTGATTCCGTTGTACAGATTACCCAAGGGAGAATACCTTGCGCGACAATCTCTCAACATAATAATGTGGATGTTTTTTTGAAAAGAGTCATCGAAACTTGCAAGACAGGCTATTTTGCACGGGTCTTGCAGGAAGGAATGATTACAAATGAGTCTAAAATAATTTTACTAAAACGCCATCCTTTAAAAATTAGTGTTCACTTTACTATCGATACATTTTTTCATTGCATGGAGGAAGAGCGAATCGAGAAAATCTTACAGGTTAAAGAATTAGCAAATGTTATGAGAAATAAATTAACCAAAAGGCATTTAAAATTAAAAGCAAATCTTTAGGCAAGATCTGGAGCCTCTCTTATCTAGTAAGAGAGGTTCTTTTTTTATAGGAAAATAATTTATTAAATAGATAAATACGGTGTAAATGTTATTAAATTGACAAAAAATATGAAATTTCGACAGTTAAAAACAAAATATTCTATATAAAAGGTATTTTCAAATAAGTAAAATAAATGTAAACTATTTAGAAAATAGTCTATCAATTTATACTTATTTTTTAATAGTAATCATATGTGCTAGGAGATGATTGAAAACGACAAGAGATAAAACATCAATGGAGGAGGCAATAAAAGTGGAGAATCCAGTTTTAGAGGTAATTGGATTAAATACCTCATTCGTAACGGATAATGGAGTCATTCCTGTCGTAAATGATATTGATTTTGTTGTAAATCGACAAGAGGTTGTTGGTATAGTCGGGGAATCAGGCTGCGGAAAAAGTGTGACATCTTTATCCATTATGGGGCTAGTACCAACATCAAATGGAAAAGTAGACGGTAAAATTATTTTTAATGGTGAGAACTTGGTAAATAGATCTGAAAAGAGGATGCGTAATATACGCGGTAATGAAATTGCGATGATTTTCCAAGAGCCAATGACGAGTTTAAATCCAGTTTTCACTATCGGTGATCAATTAATAGAGGCGGTAAAAATTCATAGAAATTGGTCAAAGAAAAAAGCAAAAGAACATTCTATCGATATGCTAAAAAAAGTTGGTCTGCCTAGGGCGGAAGAATTAATGAAGGAATATCCCCATCAATTATCTGGAGGCATGAGACAAAGGGTAATGATTGCGATGGCTATGCTTTGTGAACCAAAGCTTTTAATAGCTGATGAACCTACTACTGCTTTGGACGTGACGATTCAGGCACAAATACTTGACTTAATGAAAAAATTAAATAAAGAAACAGATACTGCGATTATTATGATTACTCATGATTTAGGTGTTGTAGCACAAATGTGCCAAAGAATTATTGTAATGTACAGCGGAAAAATTGTGGAGGAGGCGGATGTTCGAACTCTTTTTAAATCTCCAAAGCATCCTTATACGGTTGGATTAATTAAATCGATTCCAGACATGCGAACAAAAAAAGACCGGTTGGACTCCATAACTGGAAACGTACCAAAACCAGGTTCGATTGAATTTGGCTGTCATTTTGCTCCTCGATGTCCACATGCTTTTAAACGGTGCTTATCAGAAACACCAGAATTAAAAACCTTGCAAAATGGACAGAAAATTAGGTGTTTTCTTCATGACGATATGGAGGTAGCTCAATGATGACTGAACCATTGATTAAGATAGAGAATCTTAGAAAGTCTTTCCCAATAAGAGGTGGCGTGCTTGGGAAACAAGTAGGAGAGGTAAAAGCTGTAGATGATATATCATTTTCGATACGAAAAGGGGAAACCTTAGGGCTTGTCGGAGAAAGCGGATGCGGTAAATCTACTACTGGACGGATGATTCTAAGACTTTTGGAGCCGAGCAGTGGGAAAATTAGCTTTGAGGGAAAAGACATTACTAGCCTTTCTAATACAGAATTACGAAAAATTCGCAAAGAGATGCAAATGATTTTCCAAGACCCGTTTGCTTCCTTAAATCCGCGTCATACAATAGAAAAAATATTGGAAGAACCGTTAATTGTACATGGTGTGAAGGATAGAAATGCAAGAAAAAGAAAAGTAAAAGAGTTACTTGAAATAGTAGGGTTAAATGAATCCCATTTAAAACGCTATCCGCATCAATTTAGTGGGGGGCAAAGACAACGGATTGGAATTGCAAGGGCGTTAACACTTAATCCAAAGCTTATTATTGCAGACGAACCAGTATCTGCTTTGGATGTTTCCATACAAGCTCAAGTATTAAATTTATTAAAAGATTTACAAAAAAACTTTGATCTCACTTATTTGTTTATTGCACATGATCTGGGGGTTGTTCGTCATATTAGTGATCGTGTAGGTGTCATGTATCTTGGTAGAATTGTAGAACTTGCAGATAGTGAAGAAGTATATACCAATCCTAAACATCCATATACTCAAGCGCTATTGTCTGCCGTTCCGATTCCAGATGTTGATTTTCAAAAAGAAAGAATCATTCTGCAAGGTGATGTGCCAAGCCCGGCAAATCCACCTAAAGGGTGTGCGTTTCATACACGTTGTCCTTATGCAATGGATAAATGTCAAAGTGTGAAACCTGTTTTTAAAGAGGTCGAAAACGGTCATTTTACTGCATGTCATCTTCATTGAAGATTGAACATACCTTTAATAAGTAAAACAAATCAGAGGGGGAAAAAAAATGAAGAAAAAATTGTGGGGAGTTTTTGTATTAATCCTCATTCTTTCACTTGCTTTGATGGGCTGCGGTTCATCTGAAACAAGTGGCGGAAAAACGAGTGGGAAACAGAAAATACTAGTTTATGCAAGAGGTGGAGATGCAGTAAAGCTTGATCCAGCTGCTGTAACAGATGGTGAATCTCTGATCGTTGCAGAACAAATCTTTGAAACATTAGTGAAATTCAATAAGGAAACAACAGAAATTGAACCGTCCCTTGCCAAGTCATGGGAAATATCTCCTGACGGAAAAACATATACGTTTGAACTCGAGCAAGGAGTTAAATTCCAAGATGGTACAGATTTCAATGCGGATGCCGTAGTGAAAAACTTTGATCGTTGGGCTAACGGAAACGTAGATAAATTTCCATACTATCAGTCACAATTTGGTGGCTACAAAGGTGAACCAACAGCTGTTATCAAAGAAGTAAAGGCATTAGATACTTACAAAGTTCAGTTTACTCTTTTCCGTGCGCAAGCACCATTTTTGAAAAATCTTGCAATGACACCATTCTCGATTTCAAGTCCTGCTGCAATTGATAAGTGGGGAGATAAATACATTGAGCATCCTGTAGGAACAGGACCTTTTAAATTTGAAAGCTGGAAACGTGATGATTCCATTACTGTTGTGAAAAATGATAAATATTGGCAAAAGGGATTACCAAAAGTGGATAAAGTAATTCTAAAAGTTATTAAAGATAATTCAGCTAGGTTAAATGCACTAATTAAAGGCGATGTTGATTTAATAGATGGTTTAAATCCAAGTGATGCTGAAAAAGTTACTTCGGATAAAAATCTGCAATTATTTAAACGTCCATCTATGAACATTGGATATCTTGGTTTTAATGTGAAGAAAAAACCATTTGATAATCCGAAAGTAAGAATCGCTTTAAGCCATGCAGTGAATAAAGAAGCTCTGATTCAAAACTTCTATGGTGGGTCGGCAATTCCAGCTAAAAACCCAATTCCTCCTTCCATAGGTGGTTACAATGATGATATCCAAGACTATGATTTTAATTTGGATGAAGCGAAAAAGTTACTTGCAGAAGCAGGCTATAAAGATGGATTTAGTGTAGATTTATGGACAATGCCAGTTGTGCGCCCATATATGCCAAATGGTCAAAAAGTAGCTGAAGCGCTTCAAGCAGATTTCGCAAAAATTGGTGTAAAAGCGAAAATTGTTACAATGGAATGGGGTACTTATTTAGAGAAACTGGCAAAAGGGGAAGCGCCAATGTACATCGTTGGTTGGACAGGCGATAATGGTGACGCTGATAACTTCCTATATGCCTTATTAGACAAAGATGCTATTGGATCCAATAACAACTCGCAGTATTCCAATGATGAAGTTCATAAATTATTAATAAAAGCGCAAACAGAAACAGACGAAAATAAACGGAATGAACTTTACAAACAAGCTCAGGTTATTATTCATAATGATGCTCCGTGGGTTCCTATAGCACATTCAACGCCATTGCTAGCTGGAAAAAGCAACATTAAAGGATTTTTCCCACATCCAACTGGTTCTCAAAGCTTTGCTGATGTTTCCATCGACTAACCAAATAGGGGAGGAGTAAGTTGCTCTTCCCCCTTTTTAAATGTTTGATTCATAGATGCTGTTTTTAGATAAAGCAGCATACTTGTACCCAAGTTATTGATTCAAAGTTAATACATAATATGGAAGGGGGAAATAATAATGGTTGCCTATTCAATTCGTCGAATATTTATGCTTATTCCAGTATTGCTTGGGATGGCGATCATTGTCTTTTCGTTAATCCATGCTATTCCAGGAAATCCTGCTCAAATGATCCTTGGTCAGCATGCAACGAAGGAATCAGTAGCAGCGTTGACAAAACAGCTTGGGCTTGATCAACCCCTATATTTACAATTTTTTCATTATATAAGGGATCTGCTAAGCGGTAATTTAGGAACTTCATTAAAAACGCAAACACCAATTAATCAAGAGATATGGCCATACCTTTGTGCAACGATCGAATTATCTGTAGTAGCACTAATTATCGCCATTATCATTGGAGTGAATGCAGGGATTATCTCCGCATGGTTTCAAAACTCATGGTTTGATTATATTGCAATGCTTTTAGCGCTTGTTGGAGTTTCCATGCCTATATTCTGGCTTGGATTAATGGAGCAATATGCATTTTCTATTCATTTGAATCTATTGCCAACCACTGGCCGTGATGATATTCGTGATCCAGTTCAAGCTATTACGAATCTATATTTAATAGACACATTATTAGAAGGTAGGTTTGATCAATTTATCGTTGTGGTTAAACATTTAATTTTGCCAAGTGTGGCATTAGCTACTATTCCAATGGCGATTATAGCAAGGATGACAAGATCAAGCATGCTTGAGGTAATGCGATCTGATTATATAAGAACAGCAAGGGCAAAAGGATTAAGAATGTTTTGGGTTGTATATAAACACTCTTTAAAGAATGCATTCATTCCCGTTTTAACCGTTATCGGTTTGCAAACAGGCCTTTTATTAGGTGGGGCAATATTAACGGAAACAATATTTGGTTGGCCTGGTATCGGTGGATATATATATGATGCCATCCAATCAAGGGATTATCCTGTCATTCAATCTGGAATATTAGTTATTGCACTAATTTTTGTCTTTATTAATTTAATTGTAGATTTACTTTATGCTGCCATTGACCCACGGATAAAATATTAAAAGTGAGGAGGTAAATTCTCAAATGCCTGAAATATCAACTACAGTTACGCAGAAACCTCTAGCAGAAGAGCCATTAATATCCCCGTGGCGAGAGGGTTGGAGAAATTTCAAGAAAAACAAGGTTGCCCTTATTGGCTTATTAATTGTTGTATTCTTTATTTTTATAGCTATATTTGCAAACTATATAGCACCCTACGGAATCAATGAGCAGCATTTTAAGGACAAGCATTTACCGCCTTCCGCAAAACATTGGTTTGGTACCGATGATTTTGGACGTGATATATTTAGCCGGGTAATTTTTGGAGCAAGAATCTCCTTATCTGTAGGATTTTTCTCGGTTGTGGGATCCGCTATTATCGGTTCTTTTCTAGGTATTATTTCAGGGTATTATGGAAAATGGTTGGATGCCATTATTTCTAGAATCTTTGATATATTACTGGCATTCCCAAGTATTTTACTTGCTATTGCAATTGTCGCTATGCTTGGTCAATCATTGCAAAATGCGTTAATTGCGATTGCTATTATTAATATACCAACGTTTGGGAGGCTTTTAAGAGCAAGAGTACTTTCTGTAAAAGAAGAGGAGTATATTACAGCTGCGAAGGCAATTGGCATGAAGGATAGTCGAATTTTATTACACCATGTTCTGCCAAATAGCTTGGCACCTATTATTGTTCAAGGATCCTTAGCTATCGCCACCGCAATCATTGAAGCAGCAGGGCTCGGTTTCCTTGGATTAGGTGCACAGCCGCCAACTCCTGAGTGGGGAAAAATGTTGTCTGATTCGAAGGATTTTATTATTCAAGCACCATGGACCGTCTTTTTTCCGGGAATTGCAATAATGCTAACGGTATTAGGGTTTAACTTAATGGGGGATGGATTAAGGGATGCGCTAGATCCTCGAATGAAAAATTAATTATTCGTAAAAAAACAGCAAAGAAATTTATCTTTGCTGTTTTTTCTATTAAAGTTCATCAAACCCATTATCTATATTAATCTTCGTATATTGTCTCGATTTTTGCTCAAAAAAATCTGATTTACCAAAATCAACTTCTTCATATGCTTTTATCCATCGTAGCGGATTGTTACGAATAGTTGGAAATGGTTTATTATATCCTAGTTGAGTACATCTTACATTTGCATAAAATTTAATATAGTCTTCTAAATCGGAAAGCAGAATCCCATTGATTTTATTTCCAATAATATGCCTCGCCCAATTTATTTCTAATTCAACAGCTTTATTAAAAGTATCTTCCACATAATGACTAAATTCATCTGTGTCATATTCAGGATATTCCTGCAAAACTTCCTTAAATATTTTCACAAATAAGTCAACATGTAAGTGCTCATCCCTATTGATATAATTAATCATCGTTGATGTTGCAACCATCTTTTGGTTTCTTGCTAAATTATAGAAAAAGGCAAAGCCGGAATAGAAAAATAACCCCTCAAGGATGACATCATATAGAATCGATTTAAGAAAATTTTCAATGGTAGGCTGATGGGCAAATGCTTCATAGCCATTTGTTATAAATTCATTTCTCTCTATTAAGGTTGGTTCAGTTCTCCAAAATTCAAATACTTCATCCTGCTTCTGTTTGGAAACAATACTGGATAAAACATAAGAATAGGAGTGATTATGAATTACTTCTTGCTGTGCAAGGATAATCATTAGGGCATTTAAACTGGAATCCGTGAGAAAATCAGCTACTTTTCCTGCATAATCGGTTTGAACACTATCTAACAATGCGAGCAAACCGATAATTTTTAAAAAGGCATTTTGTTCATCCGCGGATAAATTTGGAAACTGTTTAATATCTTGGGACATATTAATTTCGAATGGAGTCCAGAAATTAGCCAGCATTCGTTTATATTTCGGATATGCCCATGAAAATCGGACATCATCCCAGTTAAGAATATTGGATGATCTTCCATTAATGATAGAAGTAGAACGGTTTGGTGCAGTTTTATCCATTAATCTACGTTTTTGAATCATATTCATTTTTAACTCCTCACTTAATTAACTTGAGCATGAATCACAATCTTCTAAAACAGAAGAGGTAGATCTTACGTAGTAGGTTGTTTTTAATTTACTTTTCCATGCAGTTACATGTAAATCCAGTAAATCCTTTGCTTTAATTGTGTTTTGAACATATAAATTAAAGGAAATAGATTGATCGATATGTTTTTGGCGTGCTGCATTCTGCATAATACTCCATTTTTGATCAATAAAATATGCTGATTTATAATACCAAGTGGTTTCCGGATTCAAATCTGGTGCGGCAACGGGTATTTTATAGTCTTTTTTCTCTTCTGCATAAAACTTTTGGAAGATTGGATCGATACTAGCTGTACTTCCTGCAATAATGGATGTGGAAGAGTTAGGAGCTATCGCCATTAAATAACCATTCCTAATCCCAGTTTTTTGGACATCCTTGTACAATCTATTCCAAGCACATGAGGAGGAAGTATTGTTGAAATATCCTTTTCGGTTAAAATACTCACCTGTTTGCCATTCGGAGCCTTTAAAAACTGGATAGGCACCTTTTTCTCTCGCTAATTCCATACTAGAATGAATGGTAAGAAAGGCGATTTTTTCATAGAGTTTATCCGCATATCGGACTGCCTCTTCGCTTTCCCATTTTATCTTTTTCAATGCTAATAAGTGATGCCAGCCAAATGTTCCGAGCCCAATCGCACGATATTTGCGATTGGTAATTTTTGCTTGAAGAACAGGTAGATGATTTAAATCAATCACATTGTCCAGCATCCGTACTTGGATAGGAATCAATCTTTCTAATATGTTGTCCGTTACTGCACGTGCTAGGTGAATAGAAGATAAATTACAAACAACAAAATCACCCGGCTGTTTTTCAATCATGATTTTGTCGTTTTCTATATATTGAGCGATGACATTCGTAGTGCTTTGATTTTGCATGATTTCCGTACATAAATTACTCGAATATATCATTCCTTGATGTTTATTGGGATTGTTCCGATTTACTTCATCACGGTAAAAGACAAACGGTCCTCCTGTTTCCAATTGGCTTTTCATAATGCTTTTCATAATTTCAATAGCGGGTATTACCTTTTTTGATAGAGTTTTATGGTGGACACACTCCCAATATTTTTTTCGGAAAGAGCCTTCACCAAATTGTTCATCATAATAATCCTCAAGAGAATATCCCATTACCTCTCTTACCTCATGTGGATCAAATAAATACCAATCACCGCGTTTTTCCACTTGTTCCATAAATAGATCCGGGAGGCAAACACCAGTAAATAAATCATGTGTACGGTATCTTTCATCTCCATTATTTAATTTGGCATCAAGAAAAGAAGTGATATCTTTATGCCAAATATCTAAATATACACAAATTGCACCTTTTCTTTGTCCGAGCTGATCGACACTAACAGCTATATTATTGAGTTGTTTCATCCAAGGGAGAACTCCCGATGACGCCCCGATAAATCCTTTTATCGCACTTCCGCGGCTTCGAATCTTTCCTAAATAAACACCTATGCCTCCACCGTTTTTTGATAGATTTGCAATATCTGTGTTGCTGTCAAATATTCCTTGAAGACTGTCTTCGACTGTATCGATGAAACAGCTAGAAAGTTGGCCATAGCTCTTTCCAGCGTTTGCAAGGGTAGGAGTCGCTACTGTCATATAAAGATTGCTTAGCGCCCAATAAGCTTCTTCAACAAGCTTTAATCGTTTTTCCTTCGGTTCTTGTATCATCAATTGCATGGCAATAATCATCCATCTTTCTTGTGGAAGCTCGAATACATGCTTTTGATGATCTGTAGCTAAATAACGGTCGGCAAGAGTACGGATTCCTATGTATGTGAAAAGCTGATCTTTACTTTTGTCTATTTTTCTGCCTAAATGTAATATTTCATTCTTAGAGTAGTATTCTAATAGATCTGGATTATATATTCTTTCGGTGGTTAATCTTTCTATCAAAGTGTAAAAATCTCCATACTTATCTTTGTATGGATATTGTCGATTTTGTGCTGCCATGTAATATAGATATTCCAAATATAGATTAGCAGCCTCATATGTCCAGAAAGTTTCGGATTCATTTAATCGGGATAGGCACTCTAAGATAATTTGCAAAATCCACTCTTCTTCCGTTATCCATGGCTTTTCCTCTAATAATCGTAGTCCGAATTGATAAACCTGTTGTTTCCGATCGTCCTGTTTTGCCTTTTCAACTAACATGGATAAAATATGATGATTCCAATTTTCAATTTCTGTATTGGTTAATCCCATGTAATTTACCTCCTATAAAAAAATAAGATCTGCTCAGGGCTGAGCAGATCAAACGATAGGAAAAAAATAAGCACACACATATACGGATGTTTTTAACTATCGTTTCATCTCCCCAATCCCCGAGGAATCGAAACTTTCCCATGCATGGGCAGGTCTCCTGACTTGTGTGCAGCCTACTAGAGCGCCTTCCCACATCCAGTGGATGCAGTGGCATTAACTCTTTCGTTC
>Ga0224731_1015_pt1 | contig 28831 bp, 26 predicted proteins | sample IA1ulk_2_FD_161639 | JGI IMG/M metagenome (GOLD analysis project Ga0224731, IMG submission 161639) | Enriched cells from agricultural soil in Iowa, United States - IA12soil_GW_FP2(bulk) | ecosystem: Environmental > Terrestrial > Soil > Agricultural land | place: USA: Iowa | collected 2017-05-08 | reverse complement strand
ATGTAGACGAGGATATTCCACCGTCAAATGGGAAAAGAGAACCGTCCCTCCATCCCAACTGGGAAAAGGGACCTGTCCCCTAATTGCAAATCATGGATGCGAAGTCTCTAGGGTAATAGGTAAGCATTTCGATCCCATTCTCCGTAACTAGAACGGTATCGGAATGCCTGAATCCTCCTAATCCTCTTACGTAAATGCCTGGTTCCACCGTAAAGACCATACCTGGTTGAATAATTGTTTCATCTCCAAGATCAAAGAATGGTGCTTCATGACCCAATAATCCAATGTTGTGACCGGTATGGTGTTGCACTAAATGCTCGACTCCCGCTTCTTTGAAGTATTTTTGTACCTCTTGTTCCACACTAGAGCAAGGAATACCGGGACGAATCGATTTAAAAGCAACATCTTGAGCTTCATACATTATATTAAAATATTTTTCTTGCTCCTTATTTGCCTCTTGCACAAACATCGTGCGTTCAAGCTCGCTATGATATCCCCATACAGTTGCTGCTGCTCCCGTTACTAGAGTATCTCCCTTTTTCAACACAATATTTTGTGTCACCGCATGCGGAAATGCAGACATTGGACCAACTTGACCTCGGAAAACGGCAAATGCAGTACTTCCATGAGGTTTATAATCCTTTCCGAGTGTTTCAATCATCGCCATCGTTGCTTCGGAGGATGCTCTACTAGTAATCTCAATTTCGCTAAGCCCTGGCTTCGAATATTTTTGAAGCAGGCGATGAGCAAGATTTCCCCAACGGCAGGATTCTTTAATTAGTTCTATTTCATTAGGAGATTTAACAAAACGCATTTCTTCCACAATCCCCTTAATGGAGACAAATTCTTTCGCACTTAAAAACTCATTAACAGCCGGCCCCCTATAACCACTTGGAGAACCATAGCCAATCGCGTCGTAGCCAACGGTTTTTCCTTCAAAGCCCGAATTATATAATGCATCTTTGAAATATTCCATTGGATGTCGAAGCCCTGGATATTCTGGGTAAGAATGAACAACATCAACATTCGCAAATTCCTCTGCATGTTCATGCTCCAATGCCGGAACCAATAAATGGGTTTGCATATTCGGATCGATGAAAAATCCTATCGGCCTTTCTGTCGGATGAAAGTGAAACCCTGTTAAATAAAAAATATCTGTCACACTAAACAACACAGCACAATCAATCTGTTTATCTTGTAAAATTCCAAAAAACTTTTCCTGTCTTTCTAAGATTTCCTCTTTTGGTATAGCTAACAGCATGTTCAACACTCCTTCTTTTTAATTTGTATATAAATGACAAGCCACAGTGTGACCATCATCAAACGAAATTACAGGGGGTTTTTCTCTTTTGCAAATATCCATACAAGATGCGCAACGAGGATGAAAAGTACAGCCGTTTGGCGGATTCGCAGGACTTGGAACATCCCCCGATAAAACTATTCTCTCTTTCTTTTCATCAGGATGATTAATTGGTACCGCTGATATTAGTGCTTTTGTATAGGGATGCATTGGTTCTGTAAAAAGCTGTTCTGTTTCCGCTAGTTCTACTATCTTTCCCAAATACATGACAGCTACTCTATCAGTAATATGCCTTACTACACCAAGATCGTGAGAAATAAAAATATAAGTCAGATTAAATTTATCTTGTAATTGTAATAATAGATTAATAACTTGCGATTGCACGGAAACATCCAAAGCGGATACCGGTTCATCTGCTACAATTAATTCTGGGTTTAATATGACAGCTTTTGCAATTCCAATTCTTTGCCTTTGTCCACCGGAAAATTCATGGGGATAGCGTTCTAAGTGGTAGGAAGATAAACCTACAATTTCTAGTATTTCAATCGCTTTTTCTATTCTTTCCTTTTTCGAATATAATTGATGAACCCGTAAAGGTTCGGTTAATATTTGTTTGATCGTTTTCTTCGGATTAAGAGAGGCATATGGATCTTGAAACACCATTTGCATCTTCCGTCTTAATCTTCGCATTTTTTCATAGGAAAGAAGATTGATATCGCTTCCTTCGAAAAGAATTTGCCCTTCTGTAGGCTCATCCAGCCTTAATATCGTTCTTCCAGTTGTGGATTTGCCACATCCGCTTTCTCCTACAATCCCGAATGTTTCACCTTTATTAACATGAAAGGAAATGTCATCAACAGCCTTTACCTGGATATTATCTTTAAACCACCCTTGCTCGATGTCATAAAATTTTTTTAGGCCCCTTACTTCTAATATCGCTTCATTTGACATGGGACATCACCTCTTGTGTTTCTCCCTCATATAACCAGCAACGACATGATTGGTGGTTAAGTTTTAAAAGTGGCGGTCTTTCGTTTCTGCACTTATCAGAAACATGTGGACATCTTGTGGAAAAGGCACACCCTTTTGGGATTTCATCCGGTCTTGGGACATTTCCTTTGATAGAATAAAGATTTTGTTTTCTTTCGTTCAATTTCGGTAACGATGCCAGAAGTCCCTGTGAATAAGGATGTTTCGGTTCATTAAATAGGGTACGAACATCTGTATTTTCGACAATCTCACCGGCATACATAACAATGACTCTGTCACAGGTTTCTGCAATGACTCCAAGATCATGAGTAATTAACAACATCGCCATCTGATTCTCACTTTTAATTTTCTTCATCAAATCTAATATTTGAGCCTGAATAGTGACATCCAATGCAGTTGTTGGTTCATCCGCAATCAATAACTTTGGCTTGCAAAGCATCGCCAATGAGATCATTACTCGCTGGCGCATTCCACCAGAAAGCTGATGTGGATATTCATCTATTATTTCCTCCGCCCTAGGGATGCCCACTAGTTTTAGCATTTCGATAATTTTTCGCCGAATTTCCTTTTTACTAAGTTCTGTATGCTGTCTAAGTGGCTCACTAAGCTGTTCTCCGATGGTGAACACCGGATTCAGAGAAGTCATCGGCTCCTGGAAAATCATTGCTATATCGTTTCCTCTTAATTTCCTCATTTCACGCTCCTTTAAGTGGGAAATTCTTTTTCCTTCCAGCAATATCTCCCCCTCTGCTATGTAACCTGCTGGAGATGGTAGCAACCCCATTACTGCCAATGATGTCACACTTTTTCCACAGCCAGATTCTCCTACAATCCCTAATGTTTCTCCCTCATGTACCTGAAAATCAACACCGCGAACTGGTTGAACAGTCCCCATAGAGGTGTTAAATCGAACTTGCAAATCCTTCACTTCCAGAATCTTGTTATTTAAAGCTCCTCCCTCTTTGTTCATCACGATTCCCCCTTCATTTCAGGATCAAGCTCGTCTCGAAGCCAATCGCCAAATAGATTTACCCCTAAAGTAGTAATAACGATTGCTAGTCCTGGAAATGTAATGAGCCACCATGAATTAAAAATATAGTCCTTCCCTTCATTCAACATATTGCCCCAAGCAGGCTGAGGTGGTTGAACTCCAAAGCCTAAGAAGCTGACTGAGGCTTCAGCGATGATAAAGGAAGCTACTTGCAGTGAGGATAAGACTATGATTGGCGTAAACAGGTTTGGCAGTATATGCTTGACAATGATTTCCCACCTTGGTACACCAGTCGCCACACATGATAGGATAAACTCCTTTTCCCTTAGTGCTAAAACTTCACTTCTGACAACACGCGCGAACATTACCCAACCACCAATAACGAGAGAAATAATGATATTTTTCAACCCTGCTCCAAGCACAGCATTGACCACTAATACTAGTAAAATAAAAGGGAAACTAAGTTGAACGTCGACAATTCTCATTAAAATGACGTCAATCCATCCGCGAAAATACCCGGAAATGATCCCGATAATACTTCCTATTAATCCGGAAAGAAATACGGTTGTAATTCCAATAATGAGAGAGATTTTTGTTCCCGCAATGATTCTTGATAGAATATCACGACCAAGTTGATCTGTTCCCAGTAGATGCCCCTTCGTCATAGGAGGCAGAAGCTTGTCTCCAAAGCTTGCCTTCAAAGGATCAAAAGGGGCAATCCAGCTACCCGCAACGCCTAGAACCAATAGAAAGATAATAATAATAAAACCTGCTAAGCCGGTTTTACTTTTACTAAGCTGTTTAAAAAAATGCCTTACTTTCGATTTCTTTTTTATCGAAGGGAAAACAACAGTAGGATTGATTTCATTTTCTATCATCATTTTAGACATTCTATCACCTCCTATTTCACACGAATTTGCGGATTTACATAGGCATAAGCTATGTCAGCTATAAAATTAATAATGGAATAAACGACTGCAATGAAGAAGACTCCTGCTAGGACAATAGGGAAATCGCGGTTTAGCAATGATTGCATCAGTAATCTTCCCACTCCCGGCCATGAGAACACTACCTCTGTTATAACAGCCCCACCAAGCAGTACCCCTAGGTCTAACGCTACTAACGTAATGATTGGGATTAACGAGTTCTTTAAGGCATATTTAAAAAGAACTCGCATCATAGGAACACCTGATGCTTTTGCTGTTCGAATATAGTCCTTCTTTAACACATCTAGCATGGTGGAACGTGTAAACCTAGCAAACCTCGCAACGCTATAAGCTGCTAAAGTAATAGTTGGTAGAATCATATGATAAATGGTTCCTCCGCCGCCGGATGGGAGCAAATGAAATACTGCTGCAAAAAAGAAGATTAATAGTAAACCCAGCCAAAAACTTGGAATCGCTTGCCCCAAGACTGTAAGCCCTACCCCTATTCGGTCATAGAAAGTATTTCTTTTATAGGCAGATAGAATTCCGATTGGTATGGCAATTAATATGGATAAACCTAAAGCTGCAAAGGCTAATTGAAAGGTTGCAGGCACCCTCCCCAATACTACAGACAAGGCATCTTCATGACTTCGCAGTGATTCTCCAAAATCTCCTTGAATAGCTTTAAGAAGGAAATCTCCATACTGAACATAAAGAGGACGATCAAAGCCTAACATTTCACGATATTGAGCAATTTGGTCTTTTGGTGCATCTGGAGGAAGGAAAAGAGTAGCAGGGTCTCCTGACAGTCTAAGTAAGAAAAATACGGCTGTTAAGGCAAGAAATATAACAACAATCATTTGGATGGTACGTTTTATAATGAATTCAACCATATATGTGAAATCCTCCATTCCTGACTTGCAAAAAAATGATAATGTTAAGGAAGGGATAGCCCTTCCTTAACATCTCTTACTTCCAACCCATATCAAAAACTTGCATACTTTCGTCCACTTTTGGCTTGAAATCCAGATTTTTATTCACAGCATAAAGATCAGCTTGTTGCCAAAGTGGAACCCATGCAGCTTGGTCCACCAATAATTGTTGAATTTCGCCAAATGCTTGCTTTCTTTTATCCTGATTAAAAATAGGAATGGCTTTTTGAATTGCCTTTTCCACTTCTGAGTCATAAAAGCCACTGTATGGAGCATCCTTCATAAAAAGATTTTGAATCGTGGACTGTGCATCAAATGTAGGTCCCCATCCTAAAATAAACATATCCCCTGCCTTACGTTGTTGAATTTTAGTTAGATGATTTCCCCACTCATTCACCTGCACTTTCACATCGATACCAATTCTTTTTAGTTGTGCTGCAATTGCTTGGGCAACTTGTGAATCCATTGGATATCGCCCATTCGGTGTATCAAGTGTTAGTTTTAAATCTTTTGGATCATATCCCGCTTCCTTCAAAAGCTCTTTTGCCTTATCAGGATTGTATCCATAGTCTTTTGTTTCTACGTAATCGGCATTTATTTTCGATAATGGACCAGTCATCTTTGTGCCATTACCGTTTAAGACTGTTTTTAATAGCTCATCTACGTCTACAGCGTAATTAATCGCTTGACGCACCTTTTGATTTTGTAAAGGTCCTTTATGAAGTGTATTTAAGGCTAAATAATTTACACGTGATGAACCGATACTTTCCACTTTAGAATTTTCGTTATTTTTCACATTATCAAGGGAATCGACAGGTATGTTCTTAAATAAATCGATTTCTCCACTTAAGAATGCAGAAAGCCTGCTGCTGAATTCTGGAATGTAACGGAAAGTAGCTTCCTTAATAGAAGGTTTTCCTTTCCAATAGTCATCATTTGCAATTAATGTTAGATGGTCATCGCGAACCCATTCTTTTACTTTATAAGGACCTGTTCCAACTGGGTTTTTGGCTGCCTCTTCCAATCCAAGCTTTTTCACATTACCAGGATCCATAATAAGCAAGTCATCAGCAATTCTTGCAATCATCGTCGGAAAAGGTTTAGAGGTAATAATTTGTACTTTATCATCAGCGATTACCTTCACTTCTTTAATATCCGCCCATCTGGATAAGTAAGTGGAATTGTTTTTCTTATCAAGGATATAATCGATATTAAATTTCACAGCCTCTGCATTAAAAGGGTCACCGTTTTGAAACTTTACATCTTTCCTTAAGGTGATTTCCCATGTATATTCATCAATATTTTTCCATTCTGTTGCTAATGCAGGCTCGAATCCGCCTGTTTCAGGATTTCTTTTAATCAAAGGGTCGTAAATATTTCTAATTTGTACATCGGTAATATAGTTGACATCCGTATTAGCTAACAAGGTTGCTGCATCCGCTTCTATACCAATAACAACATTATTTTTTTTACTGCTCTTTCCTCCACTGCTTTTGGATTCTTCATCTCCGGCAGTTCCCGCGGTACAAGCTGTTGTAAAGATTACTAACAACATTAAAAACGGCAAAAGCATTTTTTTATGCACAAAAATCCCCCTTATTAATAGTATTTTATTGCTTTCATCTGTCTTCTCTTTGATGCTTTATAAGAATTTCACTAATAAATTAGTGAATAAATCACGCAAACGAAAAGAGGAAAACTACGATGGTTTTTTCTTTGGGGGATTTGCCTCTTTTATTCAGTTGTTAAATCTGATTTTCATAGTCTTTTAAAATACTCTCAATCTTTGTCATAGATTGAACAAGCTCATCCAGTTTTTCAACAGGAATTTTTTCTATCATGCTACGGGTAATGTCATTGGAGGAGCTTATTAATAAATTTAATTCTTTCAATCCATAGTCTGTAATATGTAAATAAGAAATTCTTTTATCTTCAATTGATACCTGTTTAGTTATGAGCATTCCCTCATCAAACCTTTTTAATATTCTACTTAAGTAGCCTTTATCCAGTTTGAAATAATCCCTTAAATACACGGCAGTGCAATTCTCCTTGATACTAATCTCATACAAAATTTGCGCCTCTATTGAGGAATACTTCGTTTGATCCGTATATTGATTATTAACCCCGATAATTCTCGTGTAAAACCGATTAAAATGTCGGATAATTTCTGTATAGTCACTTAATTGCAAATAATCACCCTTTTCTAAATTTACTTAAATATAAATCCATCGGTTGCCTTTGTCAACCTTTTTTATATTAAATTTTTTAAGGAAATTTATTACACAGAAATATATATAAGAAGTAGATTTATTAAAGAAGCGGCGAATGGATGAATCCAAGTAGAAAATTACAGAATTAATAATTGTTTTATGGAGGTGTATAGATTAGTATAACGGCAACTTTGAAAATCAATATTATATGAATGGATTTAAAGCAACCACATATATTCACGCCCAGTGGTACTGTCAAAAGAAATGAAGCAAACAGGTTCCAGTCTTAGAAGAAAAATATGCTAATTAAAAATTTTATTAAGCTATTTGAATAACTTATGGCAAATCTAATTTTTTCCATTATTACTGTAGTGTTCTTTTTTTTCAATAAATATTTATATAGGAAAATCAATCCATAGTAAAGCGTAGAAAATATACCAATATCGAAAAAACATGGTATAGAATCCTAACACTTGGAAAGATTATCACCGAGGTGATATGAATGAAAAAGGCAACCATACTATTCCTTTTTATCTTATTAATCGGCAATGCTTCCTTTGTTTCTGCTCAAATACCTAATCAAAAGGAACTGAACGAAATTCAAGAAACAAATCCAAGTGTTTTTATTCACATTGTTACACCCGAGGTAGCGAAGGCTGTAAAAAAGGAACACGGTGAACAAGTAAAATGGAAAACGGAAGGAATTACAAAAATATCTGTTCATAATGATCATACAGTGAAGCCTTTAAGACGCTGGTATGAAGTATCAATGAAAGTCGCGATTCAAGAACCAAACTCCAATGAAAAGCATACCGACTTGGTTATTTCCAAGATAATAACAAAAGAAGACTTAATGAAAATGAAGCAAGTAGAAGACGTAGATGCTTTTGTTACGGTGTTGGAGTATGAGCATAATGTGAAGTGAGACGAGGTGCTTGTCCTCGTCTCTATTTATTATCTTTAATATTTTCCCCGTCTGGAGAGAATGTATGAAGATTGCCCAATCTCCTACAAGCATGAATGAAAAATTTCCATTTACAACCACTATAATGTATCATAATATTATATTACATTATAATGATTCGAGGTATATTAAATGAAATTGAATAGTTCCAGTTCGCTTCCTCTATATTTTCAGTTGAAACAAAATATCAAGGAAGCCATTGACAGTAATGTATATAAGCCAGGAAAAAAGATCCCGAATGAGACAGAATTATGTGAACACTACGGTGTAAGCAGAATTACTGTGAGAAGAGCACTTCAAGAACTAGTGGACGAAGGTCTCTTAGAAAGAAAGCAAGGAAAAGGGACATTTGTCAGTGCGACCAAGATAACAAGAGAACTTATTACCGTGGATGGATTTACCGATTATATTAAAAGAATAGGCAAAAACCCCTCTACTCGAATTATCCTCAGCGAAGAAGTACCTGCTACAAAAGTAGAAGCAGAAAAACTCAATGTAAAAGAAGGATCCCCCTTGCTAAAACTAGTTCGAGTAATGGGAATTGAGGAACAACCTCTTGTCATCGACGTTGCTCATTATTCTTTAGAAAGATTTCCCGATTTACCAAGTTTTGTGTATAAATATAAATCTACGTATGATGTTCTAAAAAATATTTATGGTGTGGTCAACGGCTCTAGTGAGAAGATTCTTACAGTAAGTTTTGCAACAATGGAAGAGGCTAATTATTTGGAATGCGAGTCAGGAGAACCATTGTTTAATATTGATAAAATTTTATGGGATAGCAATGGTTCTCCTATTCATATATCAAACTATAAAATTCCCACAGCACGTGCAGCATTTTCAATTACTACTTAATTCAGGAGGAGTCCACTGTTTGTGCTAAACATAGACAATAAAAAAGCGGGAGAAATCTCCTGCTTCTTTGCCATAACTGTTTATTTAGAAAAAAGCTTACTATCCATTTTCTTACCATAGCCAAATGCACCATTTACCTCGCATGTACGAGAGGCTCTATGTGAGGCATATTCTAATGCATCCTGGATGGATTGATTATCTAAATAACTTGTTAAAAATCCTGCTATAAAAGAATCCCCAGCACCTAAAGTATCAATTACATTAGCTTCCACTATACCCTTTTCATAAATCTCTCCTTTATGCGACATCATAACACCAGTTGAACCTCTAGTAACCACAACATATGGAGTTCCTAAAGAATGTATCTCCTCACACAACTCTTTTATTTCTATTTCACTGAGATGACTTCCTGATAAAAAGGCAAAGGTTATATGTGGACAAACTTGTTTCAAGATTTCTTGATCATAGTGATTGGAAAAGTCGAATGACAGTTGGATCGATTCTTTTAACGTTTCAAGATCATGTTCCAGACTGCTGTAGATACTCGTGTGCAAAACATCGTACTGCTTAATAAGTTGATAGTCTTCTTCAGTTAATCGAATTTTTAACATTGATTGAATGCCGCCCTTATTCGATCCAACAAAGATCCTATCCCCATCCTCATTTAAATCTACATAGGCTTTGCCACTTTCCCCACAGGCTCGTCGAATTCGACTGATATCCACATTATTTTTCTCTAATGAATCGATGATATGGTCCCCAGCATCATCATTGCCAATAATTCCAATAAATGCGGTATGCTCTGCACCACTATGCTTTGCTAATACTGCAACATTTAGGGCATTCCCTCCAGGAAACATTTCATTTCGCTCTTTATATATATCCACAACATTATCTCCAATGGCTATTAGTCTCAATATTTTTCCACTCCTTTTATCCTTTTACACTGCCAGACGTTAGTCCACGTACAAAGAACTTTTGCATACATAAGAACAATAAAATAATGGGGATTGCTGAAATCATTAATCCCGCTAATAATACTCCCCAATTCGTTTGTAATGCATCGCGAAATTGCATTAGCCCAGCTGGAATCGTTTTCAAAGATTCTGAATCAACAAAGATTAAGGCAAACAAAAACTCATTCCAAGTAAAATAAGCTGTTAAGACGGTTGCCGTCACCATAATAGGCAGATTAAGAGGAACAAAGATTTTTATAAAAATTTTCCATGTACCACACCCATCTAAAAAAGCAGATTCCTCTAAATCTTTTGGGACCTCAAGAAAAGCAGATCTTATTAACAACACGGTAATTGGAATACGATATGCAACATACGGCAAAATCATTGCCAAATAGGTATCATGAATTCCGAGTGCTTGGATTAATTTATATAATGGAATAAGACTAACCTGTGGTGAGAGCATCATACCGCCAATGCAAAAAATCAAAAGTAGATTTTTCCCTTTAAATTCAAATCTGGATAATCCATAAGCACCTAATGCACTGATGGACACCGTTAATAGGCAAGTAGCAGCAGTTACAATCAAGCTATTAACAAAATAACTAGATATCCCAGTATCCCACGCTTCTATATAATTGGAAAACAACCATTTTTCCGGTAACGCCCAACTACTTCCAAAGATTTCATCTGTCGATTTAAAAGAATTAATCACCATCCAAAAAAGAGGATAGGCAATAATAATAAAATATACAAATAATAAAATATAGACTGGTGAGGCCATCAGAATGGTCTTTCGATTCTTTTTATGTTTTCGGTTTAATGGGATAGTTTCATATTTTATAACTTGTTCATTAGCCTCCATCTTAACCATCCTTTCCAGTTCTAAATAATTTCATTTGAATAACAGATATCATTAATGTCAAGATTAAAATAACGGTGGCAATCGTAGATGCATACCCCATCTTGTCCTCAAAAAACGCAGAATGATATAGCAAGGTTCCTAAGACATCACTGGAGTTTCCCGGTCCTCCTCCGGTTAGAATATATGGTTCATTAAAAACTGTAAAGGCACCGGTTAAGGTAATTAAGGTAGTAACAAAGATCATTTCCTTCACTTGTGGGACTGTAATATTTAAAAATTTTCTGATTCCCCCAGCACCATCAATATCGGCCGCTTCATATAGCTCTTTTGGGATCCCTTGTATGGCAACAATAAAAAGCATCATAATATAACCAATACTTTGCCATTGAGAAACTGCAATAACGGCAAATATAGCCGTTTCCGATTCCCCTAGCCATGCTCGCGTCCAATCCTCTAACCCTATTAAACTTAAAAAGTTGTTTAAAATACCTATTTGTGGGTCGTATATAAAGGTGAAAAGCAAGGCAATCACTGTTATAGAAATAACAACGGGCAGAAAAAAGACGGTGCGAAAAAAGCCAGATAACAGTCTGGTAATCGGTGCTTCCAGTATTGCAGCTAGTATAAGACCGCCAAACACTTGGCATACCACTGAAATGACAGCATAAAGAATATTGTTCTTTAATGCTATGTAAAACACTTTATCATGCAATAAATCAATAAAGTTTTGAAGCCCTACAAATGTTTTACTCGGTGAAAATGCTGAAAAATCAAAGAAGCTATAGCGTATGTTTTCCACAATAGGATAATAAACGAAAAACAGCAGGAAAAGTAAGCATGGTGCTAAATAAAGATATGGAGTTATTTTTCTCTTTCCATGAAGCATTTCTTTTCACCTCGATTTGGAAAAAAGGTGGACAAACATCCACCTTTTTTATTTTATTTTGCAGATGATTGTTTTACCTCTTTTGCTGCTTTTTGAACTTCTTTCATGACTTCTTCAGGTGTCCTTTTACCATCTAACATAAGTTGTGCTCCTTTTAAGTAAGCATCCACGATGTTAATATCCAAATCCGTATCTAACCAAAGCGCAGTTCGGTTAGCATTCACAATTTGATCAACTGCCTTCTGCTGAAGTGGGGATGAATTTTGATCTGTAAGTGTGCCTTTCGTTGCACTATATTCATTTACTTCTTTCACTTGTTGGATTCCCTTTTCTTTAGAGGTTAAAAATTTTATAAATTCCATTGCTTCTTTAGGATGTTTAGTTTTAGAGGAAATCATAATTCCCTCCGGTGCTCCTGTAATAACATTAGGGTCTCCTTTCGCACCTTCGATTGCCGGCAATTTAAATACTCCTAGATCGTCCTTAAGGGTTGGTTCCACCATTCCAATTTCTGCATATTGCATGTAACATATAGCGGCTTTTCCACTTTTAAATAGTTGTCTTGCATACTCATGGTCTACCGCATTTACGCCTTTATTAAAGTATGGTTCTAATTCCTTAAATTTCTTAAGTGCTTCTACATAACCAGGATTCGAGAAATCTCCCTCGGGATTCTTCGGATCGTAATCAATTTTAATAACATCTTCAGGTACTAAGCGTTGATTTAACGTACCAATATAATGAGAAATGGTCCATGGTGCCTTACTTCCAAAAGCTATTGGGGTAATATTGGCATCTTTAATTATTTGGAGGTCATCCATAAATTCAGTCCATGTCTTTGGTTCTTCCAAGTTTAATTGCTTAAATATTTTCTTATTATAGAAGAAGGATTTTCCATCCATGGACCATGGAACTCCATAGGTCTTCCCGTCTAAGGTGAAGGGGATAAATTGGGATTGGATAATTTGGTCCGACCATTCCTTATCCTCTTTAATCATATCAGTCAAATCTAAAGCTTTTCCTGCCCGGGCAAAGTTATATGCAAATTCACCGCTCCAGGAGAAAAAAATATCAGGCGGATTACTTGATCCTAATACGACACGAATTTTTTCCTTATAAGAGTCATTCAATACAGCTTCTGTCTTGATTTTAATATTGGGATGCTGTTTTTCGAATTCCTTGACAGCTTTTTCAAAGAAGGCTTTTTTAGGTTGCGTTGGCCAGCGATGAAAGAAATTAAGTTGGATTACCTTCCCATCCCCTGAGGATGATGTTGAAGAGGAACATCCGACTAATACGGACATACATAAAACGAATATGGTAAACACCGTGAATAATTTTTTCATTCCTTCTCCCCCCTATTTCAGCTAATAAAGATCCGGGAAAAGCGGATGCCCACTTTTCCCAAATGAATGCTCAATATTCTACTTTCCACATATATCGACGCAAAGATAAAGGATGGTTCCGCTTCTCAGCTAACTTATCTGCATACTGGCGTAATACATAATTAAGTACTAACGGTGCGATATATCCTTTTACCTCCTCATCAATATCGGATAGATCATATTCTTTCGCATCGAGAACCGTTAATTTTTCTCCATATTTCTTGGAGAATGATAAAGCGCGTTCCTCAAGATGTCTTGTCTCATCGAGACCAAGCAAGATAATAAATGGAGTCTCCTTATCGAGAATTTCAAAAGGTCCGTGGAAATACTCCCCTGCATGGATGGCATGAGAATGAATCCATTGCATTTCCATTAAAATACAGATTGCAAAGGAATATGCTACACCATAATTGGCACCGCTTGCCATTGTATAAATAATTTTTTCATCTTGATGTTTTTCAGCAAACTCGTGCGCAGCAGCTGCTGTGTGCTTTAAAACTCTATTATAGGTAGATTGTAATTTTTCTAGATTTTTCTCGATTCTTTCATATTTGTCGTTGTTCTCTACTAAATTCAACACTCCAAAAACTAGCTGATACATAACAGAATAATTAGTTGCGAAAGCATCTGCCTCTTTACCCCATTCATATTTCAAAAAGACGTCGGATTCTTTCGCTAAAGGAGATTCAGGTTCATTGGTTAATGATATTGCCAGTGCACCTTTGGATCGTGCAAATTTTGCAGATTCAACCGTTTCAGGAGTTGTACCTGAATGAGAGCATAGGATAACAAGTGAATTCACACCAAGTTTGACTGGATTTCGATAGATAAATTCATTAGAACTATAAAGATAGGAATCTATTCCTTTTGCCTCACGATCCATCACATATTTACTTGGATACATAAGTGCGGAAGATCCCCCACATGCCACAAAGAACACATTCTTAATATCTCTTTTATTAACCTCTGCCAATGCCGTTTTAATTTGCGATTTTACCCCTACGTTAATTTCTGTTGTCATAGTACAACCTCCTTATTTTTTATGTAGAAAGGTTAGTTTTAAAGCAACCCTCTCTAGATAACGTTATGCAATTTAATATAACATTATATATCGTTATATTTAAATCCTATCTTACGACCTCGATTTGAGGTTGTCAATATATTTTTTTGATAATTTAAATTAAAAAGAATTGACAAAATAATCGGTTGATAGTTTTGTTTTTCGACAATTCTTGTCAGATTTAAACTGAGAAATATTGTGAATGTCATTAGGTTGGCAGAGAAAAATAAAAATGCTTACTTTCGCTTGTCACCTACTGCTTTCTATGATTAGAGACTAAGAGAAAGCATACAATACTTTGGACTTTGCTCTGAAATAGTAGTATTGTTCTTTTTTTATTATTATTTTTCTCCCATAGATGGATTTAGAGGCATGTCACAATAACAATATGACATATTAATTAGAGGTGGAGAGTTCATTTGGGTATTGTATTTAATGCTGTTACTCACAGTTTAAAGGTTACCCTTGTCTAAATGCTGGCTTTTGCGAGTGCAACTTCTAGAAGTTCGACAAATTAGTACATAGATGCCCATCAATCTAAAAAACAATGTAGTAAAATGGAGTTTTTTCGCCTAAACTTCCTGCAATCGAAATTTTTATAAACATATTCAAATGAGCCTCCGCAGGCTTCATTCAAATTTTTTATAAAACCGAAATTTAAAATTGCTGAAAAAGAATCCATTTGATCACCTTTTCAAAATGGATTCTTTTTATTTATCGTAAAATGCTAGTTAGTAATGAATCTTTGCTCAAACTTTATTTAACAGTAACGGCACCATTCTCATTCCCTCCGAAGTCGCGTACGAACAAAAAGCGCCGCAGCCACGGATACCATAGACAGGATAACGGCAAAGACTGTGGCCCCGAATGCCAGCCCCGTTATATCGATAAGGTAACCCGTGCAAATGGGGAAGATAGCAGCGGGAATATAACCGCCGATGTTGAGTACTGCGTTTGCTTCGGCTCTGCGATGTTCCGGAACATTAAGGCCAATTAATGTCAGGCCTCCAAGTTGCCCAAGGCCCTGACCGGCACCAGCAAGAACGGCGGAGACCACGAGCATCGCTGCGACAGAGGCATTAACAGCCACCGCAATACTAACCATAGAAAGGATGGTGGCAGAAGCACCGGTCAAGAAAATGATTCGAACGTGAAGTTTCTTGACCGCGAACTGTACGCCTGTTGCCGTCAGGAACATAATACAGGCCGTACTGCCCGCGATGAAAGGACTCGTTACGTGTAGAAGCTTTGCCAGAAGCGAGGGGCCAAGCGATAACACGAAAGATGTCGCTGTAATGCCAGGTGCAAAAATGGCAATGCCGAAGGCCAGGTCTAGTCGGTTTACTTTAGGTACACTTGGCAAGAACAAACGCCTGTTGTTCTGCTGTTCAAAATGGATTTGTCTTTTTGGTAATGTACTTGTAACGAGAAAAGCAGTTGCCAATATAGCAAGTTCGACTATAAAGATTGGTACTACCGGCCGTGTAAATATCACGGCAAAGGCACCTGCTAGCAGTGGACCGAGTCCCGCACCAAGGACCATGGCTACCGATGCCGCAAGCGAAGCCAACTTCCTCCGATTGGGCCCTCCAACATCCAGGACCGACGCCATCCCTGCTGAGACGATAACGCCGACAGCAATACCCGATAGAAAACGGGCAGTGAGAAGAGTAATTACAGATGAAGCAGCAGCGAACAAGAGGCAGGCAAGAACGGCTGCAAACAGACCGGGGAACAGCACTAATTTGCGTCCGTATCGGTTAGAAAGCTGACCAGCAATAAGAAGCGTAACAAGAAGGCCCGCGATGTAAGCCGCAAAGACCAGAGTGAGTGTCCCGTTGGAAAAGCCTATATCCTGCTGCCAGTGCACATAGAGCGGGGTCGCAGAGTTCGAAAGAATGAACACAGCCGTTACCATCCAGGCGGTTGTCCATATCCTCCAGGAACGAGATGATTGGACTAATGATGATTTTGATAGGCTTCTTTCTTGAGGGTGAATACTCATAAAACATTTCCTCCTTATAGTTAAAACTGTCCATCCTCGGAATTAGGAATGTTTCATTGCCAATGAACTTTTTTCTGAGGTATTGACTGATGGTTAATATCATATAGTATATTTTGATATAACTAAAATACATTTTTTTAATAGGAGGGATAACCAAATAGTTATGAACATAAATATAAACAATCTCAAAATTTTTTTGGAAGTCGCAGAGAAATTGAATATTACGGAAGCTGCTAAAGCACTGTATATATCACAGCCGGCAGTAAGCAAGGCGGTTAAAAATCTAGAAACTTCGCTAAATATCAAATTGTTTATTCGAGATAAACATAATGGTTTACTGCTCACCGATGTGGGGAAAGAAATCCTGGTATTAGCCAGGCAGCTGAAGGTGATTGATAACAAAATTTACCAAATTGCTAGCCAGGAGAATAAACTTTTAAGTGGTAAGGTAAAAGTGGGTTCATTTCCTGCAGCATCAACGAATCTCCTGCCGGAAACCATTGCCTTATATAGGTCAAAATATCCGCTCGTTAGTATAGAGCTATTTGAAGGAACCTCAAATCAAATCAAAGAATGGGTAAAGGATCGAACGGTTGATATAGGGATTGTTACTTCCCCTTTCGATGATTATGAATATGAAATTCTAGTACATGATTATATGGTCGCAATCATTTCGGAGCATCATTCATCAAGGAGTAAAGAGGAGATTGATTTTGAGGAATATCAGAATGAAATTATATTTTGTAAAGGTGGACATGAGACCGCTCTATTTACTATTCTTCAAGAACACAACATTCCGTTTAAAGAGAACCTTACTGTGCAAACTGCCGAAACGTTAGTTAATATGGTTAAAAGGAACTTGGGCATAGGCATAATTTCGAAATTCACACTGTCTTCTGTTCCTAATAATCTCATCATTAAAGATATTCATCCAAGGATAAGTCGAGATATCGGTATCGTTGCACACTCTTTTGATGAAGTCACACCTGCAGCAAAAGAATTCATTCACATTATGAGTCAATTGAACAAAGAAGGCGAAGAAATTTAATTTAGATTCTGGAACATCTTACAGTAGACCCGTAATAAAAACTTGAGGAAGATAGGAAAACGAAGAAACTGTTAATATCATTTTAACAAACCACATTGAAGCTGAACTCAATTCGATTGTGATGTCAACAAACTAATATAACAATTAGATAATGAATTGGGAACAAGTAGGAACATCCGTAATTGATATTCTAGTAAACTCTTCTGGTATAGAAACTATTAAAGATACGATAGAAAAAGCTTTTGATATTATTGCTTTCAATATCAAAGAACCGTTCTACTTAATCCAACAAGCATTGCATCCGCTAAGGGAACAAGCTCGTAATATAATATTTCCATACTCAAGTACGATTTAGTTTAACTAGATCAATTGCATATAAACCTTGGAGTAAGAGGAATAACCTAAATATAATTAAGCCATGATAAACAGCCTAAAGCCTATAAAAAGATGCTAGGCTGTTTTTCAGGTGACTGCCCCTACCAATTAGATTTCATCTATACAAATAATGAAAGATAATATTTCATTATAATTGTACAATCTTGATACTTACCTCAAAACTTCCTCTTGTCGTATTAGAATAGGAACATACTTGATGAGCTATTTCCACAAGTTTCCTCGCCATTTCTTTCTCTATACCCTCTAGTTCCACTGCCAATTTATTAAAATATTCCACCGTATAATATTTCCTTGAAAAGTAATCTTTGCTTTTAATTCCTCCTGTAACCACAATTCTCCTACAGTAGAAAATGGATACTCAAGACTGCCCCTTCCTCTCTATTTTAAGAAGGAAATTTCTTTTAGATTATAGAAATAAATAGGAAACGAGAACTTACAAGGAGATGCTTCTAATGAATATAGTTGATCTTGTGCAGTCGCAAGTCATTGCTTCCATCAAAAATGAAGAGGATATCGATAAGGCGATAACTAGCAATTCTAATATAGTATTTTTGTTAACGGGGAATTTATTAAATATGACAGACCACCTAAGTAGGTTAAAGAAGGCAAAGAAGCAAATATTTATTCATATTGATTTTATAGAGGGGCTCTCCAATACAAAAAGTGCCATCAAATATATTGCTCAGTCCTGGAAACCAACGGGGATTATTACAACGAAAAATTCATTAATTAAATTCGCAAAAGAGGAAAAGCTGATGACGATTCAGCGCATCTTCTTAATTGATAAAACAGCAATAAAAAAAGGCATTGATATGTGTCAAGCATGTAATCCTGATGCGATTGAAGTGTTGCCGGGACTTATGCCAAGCATCATTGACCAGCTTACCACTCAGATCAACTTGCCAATCATTGCTGGCGGTTTAATTAGTTCAAAAGAGGAAATTTTACAAGGATTAGAAGCCGGGGCTCTTGCTATTTCTTCAGGGGACCCTGCTCTTTGGAATTTAGATATATAAATGTAAAAGCGAACCATCCTATAAAGGGAGATGGTTCGCTTTTTTATCCACTGATTTCCGTCCGATATATTTTACTAATTTGCGTCACTCCATCATAAATATCGGAGGTGCTTTTTCGATGGCTTACTCTAACCTTTAATTCTAGTAAATAAGTTTGATCTTCTTGTTCTTTAATATGGACGTGATCCATTGTCATCTCTTTTTCCTGCAGGGCCTGAATTACTTGTTTTATATCTGAGCGATCCTTTAAAATCAGCTTCAGCGTTATTTCCTTAGAATGGAGCTTTTTAAATCCGACTAGCTTAACGATACTGGGAATTAGTTCTACACTAATCATTAATAGAACTACACCGGCAATCGCTTCAATGTAAAATCCTGCACCTGTCGCAATGCCGATACCAGCAGCTCCCCAAACCATTGCTGCCGTCGTAAGTCCGGAAATGGTATCGTCCTCCTTCCTAAGAATTACTCCTGCTCCTAAAAATCCAATTCCAGATACAATTTGCGCTGCCAAGCGAAGGGGATCCATTTGAATTCTAACCACGTCTGATGAAGGAAAAGAGTAAGCAGCTTGAATTGAAACAATCGTTAACAAGCAACTAACGATGGATATGACCAAACTTGTCTTTAACCCTAATGGCTTCCTTTTCAATTCCCGTTCAAGACCAATCGCCAAGCCCAGAATTGCGGATATCAGAAGTTTGATAAGCATTTCAAAATCGACATTTCCGAGAACTATCTGCATCTTCATCCCCCTTATATAAGAACTTGTTAATGGGTCGACACGATTTCTTGTAAATATGGAATATCCTTAATGCTCTCCAGGATATAAGTAGGTTTTTCAGCCGAAGCTTTTACCATATCAATGGTGGCAATACCTGTTAAAACTAATATAGTATTCAATCCATTTTCTATTCCCATTTTGATATCCGTTTCTAAACGGTCCCCAACCATATAGCAATGCTGTGGGCTTAATTCTAAAATCTCCTTTACAACAAATTCCGCTGCTAGTTTGGATGGCTTCCCCATTATGAGATCTACGGATTTGCCAGTAGCCCCTTCCATTGCGCCTATCATGGAGGCGCAATCTGGCAGCTGGCCACCAATAACAGGGCATGTGCGATCCGGGTTTGTCGCGATTATCACGGCATTATTCTTTACCCATGCCTGGTAAGCATTATTCAATTTTTCATAATTAAATGCACGATCCCAGCCAAGTACAATATAATTCGCTTCACTCGAATCCTTTGTTACCCGGATACCCTCTTCCCTTAACTCCTCCAATAATGCTTCTTCTCCAATTACATATACAGCATCAGAAGATATCATATGCCTCTTTAAATATTTTGCGGTGATATAGTTTGAATTTACCACGTTTTCAAGCGTTACCTCAATCCCAAGGTGATTTAATTTTTGCACGTAATCCTGACGAGTAGAGATGGATTTATTGGTAAAAAACACCACCTTATGACCGTTAGTTTTTAAATATTGGATTGTTTCTAAAGCACCCTCGATTAATTTATTTCCTAAATAAACGGTCCCATCTAAATCGAATATAAAACCTTTTACCATAAAATATACCTCCATATAAAATAAAACCCCCGGCTAAAAAGCCTCATCGTTGAGGATTTTTAGCACAGGGGTTTCTCTTCTTCTCTTCCCATCTTTATGTTATTGAAATTTAAACATTTTCTTCCACCTTTGATAGGTGATCTGTTATATCCTTTAAGGAATATTTATAAGGATTGATTTCATAGACAACTGGTCCTGCAAATTGGTATTTTGTTAAATACCCGTAAAGAGCATTTGCTAAATCATTTCCTTCACCTGGAAGTAAATGGAGGTCAGCTTTTCCATCATTGTCCGACAAGTGAACGGCACCTAAAGAGTTTCCTAACTTCCCAATTGTTTCCTCCAAATCATTCCCCATAACTGCCAAGTGCCCAATATCTAAACAGGCTTTTATGTTCGCGAAATGGACTAATTCCAACCATTCCTCCACATTCGACGCAATATGGTGGCAGTAGTTTAGTTTATCTGGAATGAGGTTCTCCAACAATAAATCAATTCCATGCTGCTTTGCCTTCTCATCTAGCTGCAACAAACGTTTTTTTACACGAACCAGCGTTTCATCCCGTTCCTCGGAGGACCAGGCATATCCGCCATGAAAAGTTGCATGCTGTCCACCATATTGTGATAAGATCTCTATCCATTCTGTTAAAACATTAAACGTTCTTTCATAGACAACAGAATCAGGGGTAGCCAAATTCAAATCATGAAACGGGAGATGAATTCCTATCTTTAATCCCACTTGTTTTGCATAATCTAAATATTCCCTTGACCGGTACTGCTCTGCCCATATTTCAATACCAGCAAAACCGGCATTTTTAATAGATTGAAAGTCATTCAATGTACCATCTTGACCGATTGACCAAAGACTAAGCCATTTTTCCATGATTGCCTCCCATATTTGTCTTGTTGTTAAGTGCGGATGTGACATCACGATTAAGTTCCTCTAGATTTTTACCTTTTGTTTCTGGTGCCATAATAGCTGAAATAATCAATCCTGCTAATCCTGCAATGGCGAATAGCCATAACGCTTTGCTATTTCCCCATGCAGCCACTAACTGCGGAAATACTAATATTCCTAAAATAGAACCAATACGGCTCACCGCAGTTGCCAAACCGGCTGCACTTGCACGAATACCTGTCGGGAATAACTCTGTTGGGTATACAAAGTTCAGAATTCCACCACCCATGTTTGCGAACAATACTGCAAGACTGAATAAAATTACTAAAAATGCCATTGTTGGGCTCGGATTAAGCGCTAAAATAATTAAAGCGATTGATAATCCTGTAAAAGATGTAATAATAAGTGGCCTTCTTCCAATTTTCTCTACAATATTCATCCCAATAATGGCTCCCAATAGTCCCAGTACACTAACGGTACCGGATCCGATGTATGCCATCATTTGTGATCCATGTGTGAATGGTTTTAAAATGGTTGGTGTATACATTGAAATACCGTAATAAGCAACTGCATAACAGAACCAAAATCCGCAAACAAAGACTGTACGGCGGAATAAAGTTTTAGAAAAGACATCCCCTAATCTTTGCTTTTTATCGGTATTCGGTTTGATGGCGACCTTTTGACCAGTGATTTTCAACATAATTTCTTCTGCTTCTTTCTCTCGCCCTCTTGATGCTAACCATCTTGGTGATTCCGGAAGTGTTACCCTGAAAAAGAAAACAATAAGTGCAAAAACAGCCCCGACTAATAACATATATCTCCATGATCTAGGTCCTATTGGTTCCAATATAATTCCGAAAATATAAGCAACAACGGCTCCCACAAACCACATCGCCCCTAATGAGGTGCTATGCTTCCCACGACTTTTCGTTGAACTGAATTCAGAAACAAGGGTTGCTGAAATCGGATAATCTGCGCCAATCCCGATTCCGAGTAAGAAACGGAACAAAATAAGCTGCCAAGGTGCCTGTGCAAAAGCGGTAAGGGCTGCGAACACAACAAACGCTAATAAATCAACGACATACATTGCTTTTCGCCCAAATTTATCCGTTAAATTACCAAGCCATAATGCCCCGATTAATGATCCAATTACTGCAGATGAAGTAATTAGCCCCTGTAAACCCGGCCCGATTTCCCACTGATTTAAAATTAAGGGCATCGCAACAGCAATAACCGTTAGATCAAATCCATCCAGAAAAGTACCCGCCGCTGATAAAAGCGTAACCTTTCTTTGAAAGCGCTTTAATTGCGGTGAATCTAAATGCTCGAAACTCATCAAAATGCCCCCTTCGAATTTTCATTTATTGTACAAGAATAAGATAATACTAAGGTGTTAATGTGGTATTAATAGATAGTTAAAGATTTATTAATATTTGTTTCATAAAGTGAAATCACATAATATGAATTTTCCCCTTCCCCCTAAGATGTGTAATTTTACTGGCTCTAAGAAACAACAAAAGCCATAGTCAAAAAAACATGGATCATCATGTTTTTCCTGACTATGGCATCTCTTCATCTCCGGCCATAAAATTACCCAAATATAGTTTGATAATTCATTTATATAATATTTAAATTAGTCTGTCAACTACTTTATAGTACAGAGAGATAGATTCCCCTTGTCCCAGTGGAATGTAGGGTCCGCTCCCTTTCCCCACCTCCAACCAAGCATGAGACACTGGAACTGCCACATAGCCCTCGGTCAAGAAATGGGAAGTGGTACCTGTCCCCTTTTCCCACCTATCTATTTATTTTCTTTCTTCTTTTTCGATGTCTCTATCATCTTTCATTAATGTTTTCATATCAATCTTCAGCATGCGGTCTCTAGGGTACGTGCCTGTATACCGATATTTGTTTGCTCCGGATTCGAAGGAGACATAGAGATCGCTTTTAACCAGAACCGCACCTTCATTCATTGGAATAGAAACGATACTTTCCCTCGGCTTTGTTGTCTGCCCGTCAAGGAACCAAAGCGGCACTTCCTTACCACCTATTTTTACATGTTTATGAGGTTCCTCTTTTAATGGGGCTTCATAACGATACAGTACGCTATCATTCGCTCTGCCATAAGAAGTAACTAAAGATATTCCTTTCTTCTCGACAATTGCTCCTTGTACCTTCCCAATTGTGGACAAAACATAGTCAGGGGTTGCAGGCTGGCCAGATTCTTTATTCCATTGCTCACTTGAAAGCATATCTAAATTACTCTTAAGCTTATAACCTACCATCCATGCATATTGCATTTCTCCAGCACGATTGACTAAATGATGGGATGAATCTGTCGGATAACTGTTAGGTTCATAAAATTCTCCAACCCAAAGAATACCATTATCATCATCATATACATCATAGGCCGCTTCTACAGGAAGCGGAATTTGATTGGTAAACTGAAGCTCATCATTATTTTGCGCTGACACTAAATTACTTATCTTTAAAGTAAATAAGTAATTTTCAGACGAAATCCAAACATGGTTCTTACTAACTGCTACTCCACCTGCATGACCTGTGTATGGTGTACCATCTTCATTATATAATTCAACAGATTTTATTAATTTTTCCGTAGTGGCATCAATCACACATAAAGTCCCTGGTCTGCCATCATCCAAATAATTAATGGTAAGCAGCCAGTTCTTATCCCAGTCCTTGCGGAACAAGATCTTGAACTAATCCAGGAATGACCGGACCATCCTTACTTATATTCCACAATCCTTGATATTTAGGATCTCGATCGTTCGAAGACCTCTCTTCTTGAGTAATGATTTGATGCGCTGGTGTAACCGTTATTGGTGACGATTTTTCTGATTCATTCCCAGATGTATCCACAGCTGTCACCTGAAGTGTAACATCTCGATTTCCAGTCAGGGCGTAAATGGTAAAATTATATTTTTCGGGAGATACCGAATACTCCAATGTCCCATTTTTATAAACATTATAACGGTAGAGATCAGTTTCCGGATTGGGGTCCCATGCGATTGATACTTCACCGTTTCCTGCATCCGCTTTAATATTTGCTGGTATTTGCGGTGCAACCTCATCTTGTTTTGGTCTCAGCGGTGCCTGATTAGGATCAATCCAGCCTGGTGTTGGCTTTACGTTTCCGGATAAAGTTTGCATTACAATACTGTCATCCTGTGGATAGGTAAATGTAATCGATTTATTCGTGTAAACAACATCACCCGTGTAGGATGCTCGAACTACCTCATTTCCGTTTGAATCGAATACCGAGACTGTCTGTGTCTTACTATTAACCAACCCGCCAATATTGTCTAATGTCTTTAATTTGCTTTCATCTACATATTTACTTTCGTAAGAGGCAAAGTAATTATGATTGAAAGCTTCTAATGTAATAGGCTGAATTTCTTGCCTTCTTGTCCAAAAAAGAACCGTATCCCACGGTGCAATTTTAATAGATGTTTCAATTTTTGCGTCCCATCCTCCTGATTGTAAATGATATCCTTTTAAATTTATCTCTTGACTGCTATTATTGTAGATTTCTACATACTCAAATGCATCATATCCAGCATAATTATCTGTATCTGGAACTACTTCTGTGATTAGTAAATTTGGTATGGAGGTAATCTCCGTTGCGTTTGATTTAGAACTATGAAACATCCATGCATTTCCCATAACCAAAACAAGAGCAATAGAATAAATGATACACTTGTAAGACCTTAAATTCCCCATTCTTTTTCCTCCTCTGTTTGTGCTTTTATCTCAGATAATAGCGAACAGCCCCTACTAGTAAATAGAAATCAAAAAACCCTATGAATCATAAAATGTATTACCAAAATGCAATACAAATTAATCTTCATAGGGTTCTCTTAGCATCTCTACCCAATAGCAGACAGTTGTTACATAAGTTATCTAACTATTCATAATGTAAATATAATTAAACCAGAAAACAAGGGTCCATTTTCATAGGTCAATAGAACTATTTTATTGAAATATAAACTCACCCTCTCCACAATCCTATTATTTCCATTTAATTTAGTGTATATATTAATTATAATCAGGTATTCATCCAAAATAATTCACAATACAATAAATTTTTCACCTAACTCACTCTTAATATTTTAGTTGGTATGGAGTATTTCTCTTTATTTTTCAGTTTGGCTGCTGACTCCATCCATATATTTCTAAAAAAATATAATTATGTTACAATAATATGCCTTTGTTTTATGGTTATTTGTAACAATAATAATGTCCATATTTAATTTTTAATAAGTGAAATGGAGATGTAGTTAATGATGTCAACATCATTCCGACAAAAAGCAGTAGATTTTTTAAATAGTGATAAAGTAGAAATTACAAACAACCCAAAAAGTCTTAAAAATAAACTTTTAAGACGTCATAAACTGGTAACTGTAGTAACAGCAACATATAATGCAGAGAAATTTATAAAAAAGACAATGGATTCAGTTATTGAACAATCTATTGGTTTTAATAATATTGAATATATTATAGTAGATGATTCTTCATCCGACAGTACGCTGGAAATAATAAAGGAATACGCATCTCGGTATAATAATATTTGCGTTGTTTCCCTTAAAGAAAATACAGGATCGCCTGGATTACCAAGAAATATCGGGATTGAGCTGGCTTCCTCAAAATATATAACTTTTCTAGATTCAGATGATTGGTTTGATATTAGCGGTATAGAATCCCTCTACAATATATTAGAAGAAAGTAATGATGATTATGTTGTTGGCAAGACAATTAAAGTGGAAACGGAAAAGCAAAGTGTAATTGGAGAGTTTGCTTCTATTAAAGAGAGAAGAAACATCTCTCCCTTTGATATTCCACACTTTTTTTACCATATGGGACCAACCGCTAGAATGGTAAGATTATCTTTACTTAAGAAATTTGATATAGGTTTTCCTGAAATGAAATTTGCGGAGGATAAGCTATTTTTCACCGATGTATTTCTTCATGCTACTTCGGTATCTACAACTACAAAACCTATTTATTATGTAAATAGAATGGACGATAACCCAAACTCTTTAACTAGAGTTACAAATGTATTGGATAAAAGAAGAATGGATTTAAAAGTGGTAGATTATATAAAATCAAAAAATTTACCGCTTGAAAAGGAAAAAGTGGTTCTTAATAGAATTTATGAGTATGATATTGTCAAAACATTTGACAGTATGCTGTTTGTAAATTCAAATAACAAACAGGAATTTATAGATATACTGGAAAAAGCCATTCAAACGACAAAGGATTTACGCTATGACTTTAGAGAGGAATTTAAAATACCATTTTACCGATCAGCTCTTGATTTATTCCTTCAAGGAAGAAAAGAGGATTTTATTAAACTATTCGAATGGTTCAAGAAAGACAAAAATAAAAAATATGTAATTCAGGATGGGTTACCGTATTTTGAAATTCCATTTTTACAAGACGATTACCACTTAATCAGAATTCCAATGTTAGCCATAGCACGTGATTCCTACGTACTCAATGATGAGTATTATCAAACATTTGAAATATACGGGGATTATATAAAGAATATTAACTCCATTTTAATAAGGGATAGGCAACGATTTGATAATGAAATAATATGCGATTTTCAGATAACAGGAAATTTGGGTAAGTTTCAAATAAAGTATCAGGACTTAGAAAAATTAAAGAACTCCTTATTTACTGTTTATATAAGATATAATGATTACCAACTTATGAACATAAAAAGAATCCTAAAAAATCATGTAATATATAATCAACGTCAATTTGATTTTTATACAACACAATCAAATAATTTAGGACTATTAATTAAATCACCTAAATAATTTGTATAAGGGGACAGGGCCATTCTACTGTCCTCTTTTAATTGGCATTTTTACCTTCCACATACTCATATTTGTATATAGCGAATGAGGAACCTGACCCCTCATCCCTCTCCAAAAACATCCTCCAGAACTAGTGCAGCTGCTCCCATAATAATGGACTTTTCCTTTAGTTTTCCTGGGATAATGGATAGATTTTTTTGAAAAACTTCAAATGCTCGATTTCTAGCAATTTCTGCTGATAGTTCCAGCATTCTTTCGTATTTTTCGGCAAGTTTGCCTCCAATGATGATGAGGTCAGGGTTAAAATTATTGATGACATTAGTTAATCCGATGCCTAGAAAATTGGCCGCTTCATCTACTATCCTTAACGTGAAGGAATCTTGACTATCAATGGCTTTTAAAACATTTGAGAATGTAATCTGCTCGCTACTTGGATAAGGATAATTAGATGGATAACCTAGTTGCAGGCCTTCCTTAACCTTCTTCACAATTGCTAATCCTGAAGCTTTTAGTTCTAAGCATCCATAGTTTCCACAATTACAGCGCGGACCGGCACTGTCAATGGTACAATGTCCAATTTCACTATTTCCAATCAATGTTCCATTTAAAATTACACCGCTTCCAATCCCTTCTCCGACGAATAGATAAATTAAATTATTTACTTCTTTTCCCGCACCAAACCATTTCTCTCCTAAAGCGGATAAATTAGCATCCTTTTCTATTTTAATAGGAATATGAAGTTCTTCTTCTAGCATTCTTTTTAATGGGACATTTCTCCAAAGAGGCAAATTGGGAGGGGAAACAACCTCTCCAGTGGATGAATTAATAGGTCCTGGAATGGAAACACCAATGCCTAGAATCTTTTCATCATCAATTTTTCCTTTTTCTAAAAGGGAGTTAAAACCTTTTTTTATAATTTGAATATATTCTTTCGGGCCTTTTACATCAGGTGGTTCCATGCATAATTCATGCACTAAAATCGTATTGAATGTAAATAAACCGAATCTGATTTGTTCATCAATGGAAACATCAATTCCTACAACGTATAATGCCTCGGAATTTAATTCATATAGTAGTGGCTTTCTCCCACCACTCGAAACTCCCTCACCGCATTCTTTTATCATTCCCGCAGACAATAAACCATTAATAATATTGGAAATTGCTGCAAAGGTTAAGGTAGTTTCTTCCGCCAATTCAGCCTTTGTCACTCTTACTCTCTTTCTAATAAAATCAAGAACCTTTGTTGTGTTTACATTTCTCAGGATTTGCTCCACATATTCTTTCATTGTTCCTACCTCTTATGTGTTTTGGTTAATGATGATCATACCATAAGAAATGAGGGACGGTTCTTTGCTTCCATACAAATGAAGCTAAAAAACCGTCCCCATCGTTCTTAATGTTTACTTTAAAATGTGGATGGAAGAGTCAACCCTGTATCCACTTAAATGGGAAAGGAGAACCGACCCTCTTTCCCACTACTCCCGATTTAGTAGTACCATCAATTGATTAGCATCCGCTGATAAAACCTTTTTAGCTTTTGCAGAGATCTTGTCCTCCAAACCTTTATTGTTCAAATGTTTTATGAAATCTTCAAGGCGTTTGATAGCCTGATCTTTATGCTCTTTTTTATAATGATCTAGCGAGCTTTTTAGACTGTTGGTTAATTGGACAACTATTGGCCCTTTGATTTCTTTTTCTGATTTCATATCATCGATTAATTTTTGAACAGATTC
>Ga0224731_1014_pt1 | contig 29527 bp, 19 predicted proteins | sample IA1ulk_2_FD_161639 | JGI IMG/M metagenome (GOLD analysis project Ga0224731, IMG submission 161639) | Enriched cells from agricultural soil in Iowa, United States - IA12soil_GW_FP2(bulk) | ecosystem: Environmental > Terrestrial > Soil > Agricultural land | place: USA: Iowa | collected 2017-05-08 | reverse complement strand
TAAGCATTCAGAAGGAAGATGGGGAATACAATGGTTCAATCAATCGATAGGGCAATGCAAATCATTAATACTCTTACCTCCAATGACGGTAAAAATTCATGGGCCATTTCGGATATTGCAAAAGAAATCAACCTTCCAGTAGGTTCAGTACATAGAATTATCAGCACTTTACTCAAGCATGGGCTGGTGGCACAAATCGCCGAAACGAAGCGGTATACAGTGGGACATAAATGGATGGAAATTGGTCTTCGTTCACTTGAGAATATTGATTTCAGAAAAGCGACACGCCCGATCATGGAACAGTTAGCACAAGATGTGAAAGAGAGCGTTTATTTCAGTATTCCGAATGGAAATGATGCGATTATAATAGAAAGAGTGGATAGCCCTTCCAGCGTACGAATCATTGACAACCTAGGAGAACGCATTCCATTGCATATTGGTGCAGCTAATAAATCCATGCTTGCCTTTATGGATGAGGAAATAAAAGAAAGTATTTCTCATGAATTAATAGAATCCGAAAAAGAACGATTAGAACTCTTACGGCAGCTAAATGAAATTAAAATAAATGGGTATGCGGTGAGCTACAGTGAAAAAACAGAAGGGACAGCATCTATTGCCGCTCCAGTCATTGGATTCAACAATAATGTCATAGGTTCCTTGTATATCAACTTACTAGGAAGCGATATCCCAGATGAACGGTTTTCGTTTTTAGTGGAAAAGGTCGCTAATGCTGCTAATGAAGCATCTTTACGAATTGGGAAAACAAAGTAAATGTTCGAAAAAGAAAAAATTAGAAGAACCTAATAAAAAAGTGTTCTTCTTTTTTGAATGTAAAAAAATATCCGTATTTATATAAAACCTTTGTATTAGCCATCTATTACGCTTTTAAACTGTTATAATTTTTATAGAAATGGCTTAGTTATTTTTAAGCGTTGTTCTTTTGCATAACCGATAGGATAGAATGTTCTATATAATTGCGTACGGTGATATGTAGGAACAAAGCATATTGAAAAACTCAACGGATGCAGAAAAGGAACGTGTTTTGTTATTCTTAAAAGAAATGCTCAGGTGGAATAATTTTGAAACAAAATAAATGAATTGCGTGAATCTCAATTTCACGAAGGTTTTTATTGTCCATTTTGCGAAAACGAAGATGTTATCTGACATGGCAAATTCAATAACAGACAACGATATAAATGAAAATCTTGTAAAATTCTCTCCGTTATCTGAGTTCAAAACCGTTTAAAATCTGACTGTATATTTTAGGATGTGAATTTTAATGGGGGCTTGGGGTCCAGCTATTTTTTCAGATGATTTAGCTTGTGATGTCCGTGATGAATTTAAGGATTTAATTGTAGATGGTTTAAGTTCTGAAGAGGCGACTAATAAATTAATTGATAATTATGGTATCAGTAAAGAGGACTTAGAAGAATACAATGTATTTTGGCTTTCGTTAGCAGCTACACAATGGAAAATAGGAAGATTAACCGATGAAGCAAAGACGAATGCAATAGAAGTTATTGATAATGGTTCAGATCTTGAGAGATGGAAAGAAGAAGGAGAACCTGGATGGGCAAAACAACGGGAGAAGCACCTATTAAAGCTTAGAGAACAGCTGATTTCTCCTCAACCTGAGCCAAAAAAGGTCAAAAAACGCTATAAAAGCCAAACTGATTTAGAGTTTGGGGACGCAATTTCCTATCAGTTACGCTCTGGTAATTTTGCAATTTTCCGTGTAATAGGTCACCATACTGATGATGGTGGAACAGATCCAGTCTGTGAATTGTGTGACTGGATAGGGAATGAAATACCATTACCCCATGAAATTGAAAAATTACCAACGGTAAAAGAGAATCACTTAACAACACTTGGTAGAGTTTATTCGAAATTTATTTTGGGACAGATGTCTCCAAAAGATTACCCAAATGACAGAACAAAATTAGTTGCAAGAGGGCTAAAGATAGAGCTAAAAAATGAACCTGGCGACGGGTGGGTATTTCTGTGGAAGTCATTAGATAAACAACTTAATGAACTTTACGGATTTTCTTGATAATAAGCACAATTAAATCGCCAAAATGCGATTTTTCTTCCCTACTTATTACACCATTGCATAAATAACAACAATCAAAAATAACGAATCTGTAAATAAACGTTTCTGAGGTTACTATAGTCAATAAAATTATAGCATGTTCGATATGCTGAAACTGAAATTAAATTACTAGATAAGCTGTCTTTCAAAAATATTGATTTGTACTGTGAAGGGGACAAGAAGATGCCGTTGGAACTAATTCGTCAGGATATTACAAAAATGCAGGTGGATGCCATTGTAAATGCCGCCAATACAGCTTTGCAAATGGGCGGCGGTGTATGCGGAGCAATTTTTCGTGCTGCAGGTGCCAGTGAGCTCCAGAAGGCATGCGCTAAAATCGGCGGATGCAAGGTAGGAGAAGCGGTTATGACGGAGGGTTATCAATTAGCTGCTAAATACATCATCCATACTCCTGGCCCCGTTTGGCTGGGAGGAGGAAATCAAGAAGCGAATTTACTAAAAGCCTCTTACATGAACTCTTTAAAACTAGCAAAAGAATACAAATGCGAATCCATCGCTTTTCCATTGATCTCAACAGGAATCTATGGATATCCAAAAGAAGAAGCATTGCAAATTGCGATATCTGTCATCAGTTCCTTTTTACTAGAAAATGACATGCTTGTATATCTCGTTGTGTTCGATAAAAAAGCTTTTGGAATAAGTAATAAGTTGTTTGCATCCATCCATCAATATATTGATGAGCATTATGTTGAGAAAGCAGAAAAGGTATTTGCCCGGAAGCGTATTGAACAATACGATATTATGGAAAGTATGCAGGAATCGGAGATTTTCCACGAGAAAAATTTATCGGAAGAAGATTATTCCTTGGAGAAAAGATTGGATCAACTTGAAGACTCATTTTCAGAACGGCTGCTTCGATTTATCGATGAAAAAGGACTAACAGACGTAGAAACATATAAGCGGGCAAATATCGATCGACGATTATTTTCTAAAATTCGCAACAGCATTGACTATACGCCAACGAAGAAAACAGCTGTTGCCTTTGCGGTGGCATTGAAATTAAATATGGAAGAAACGCTGGAATTATTAACGACTGCAGGATATACATTATCGCACAGCAGTAAATTTGACGTTATTATTCAGTATTTTATGGAGCAAAACAACTATAATATTCATGAAATAAATGAAGCATTATTTGCTTTTGACCAACCATTACTTGGGTCATAAAATGTCGCTTTTGAAGCGACCTTTTTTTATATCATTCTTGTTATTCTAAGTTCATCAAGAAAACGGAGGATGATAAGAATGAAAAGAAATCTAACAGAATTAGTATTTATATTGGATAAAAGCGGATCGATGGCTGGATTAGAGGCTGATACAATCGGTGGCTACAATTCTATGCTGAAGAAACAACAAAAAGCAGAAGGCGAAGCCATTATTACAACGGTACTATTTAATCACCGATACGAATTATTACATGACCGAATAAATATAAGAGGCATATCGCCACTTACTGAAAAAGATTATGAAGTAGGTGGAACTACCGCATTATTGGACGCGATTGGTTCGTCCATTCAAAAGATTGTCAACGTACAAAAGAGAACAAGCGCGGAGGAACGTGCAGAAAAGGTGTTATTCGTCATTACAACGGATGGCATGGAAAATGCCAGCTGTGAATACACAACGGAAAAAATTAAGAAAATGATTCAGTTTCAAAAAGAGAAATTCGGTTGGGAGTTTATATTTCTTGGTGCAAATATTGATGCAATTTCAACGGCTGCACAGTTTGGTATAAATGAGGATTTTGCGGTCGATTACCACGCTGACTCAGTAGGAACACAGGTGAATTTCGAAGCAATAAATGAAGCAGTGCAGAATCTGCGCGGAGGTAAGAGGATTGATCGGGCCTGGAAGGAAACGATTGAAAGTGATTACAAACGGCGCATAGCTAAAAACTAGGAGAAAAATTTGAAAAAATTTATCTCAAATCAAAAAGTCTGCGTTAAATGCGCAGGCTTTTTTCATATTAACATTAGCTGCAGATGGTGATTAAATCATATTTTAATAAGGTTTTAAAAAAAAGTCACCAATAATAATACTATGTAAACTAAAAAGCAACAACTATTAGATAACCAAACTCCTTAACCTCAGGTTTAGCTATGTTTACTACTCCTCCTAATTTAATTATAGCATATAAAAAATCGCCAATATAGACTGTTTAATCCTATTTACTACTGCTAAAATCAGAAGAATATGATGGGTAGGAGGGATACGGAATGAGTTCTTTGGTTCTGAGCTTTCAGGAAATAGAAAAAACACAGCTTACACTCGTTGGCGGAAAAGGGTTAAATTTAGGGGAATTATCAAGAATCCAAGGAATACAAGTACCAGAAGGATTTTGTATTACAACAACTGGATATCGAAGAACAATTGAACAAAACGAAACGTTTCAAAAATGGCTGGATCAATTGTCCATGCTAAAAGTAGAAGATCGTGATCAAATTAAGAAAATCAGCAGCAATATTCGGCAAATTATTTTGGAAACGGAAATTCCATCCGTTGTGGTGAAAGCAGTTGAGGACTATCTATCTAAGTTTGGCAGGGAACATGCGTATGCAGTACGTTCTAGCGCGACCGCTGAAGATTTGCCTCATGCCTCTTTTGCGGGTCAACAAGATACCTATCTTAACATCAGAGGAAAAGATGCGATTTTACAGCATATCAGTAAGTGCTGGGCTTCCCTATATACGGAACGAGCAGTTATGTACCGCATGCAAAATGGGTTTGATAACAGACAGGTTTATTTGTCCGTTATCATTCAAAAGATGGTTTTCCCACAGGCTTCAGGGGTCTTATTCACCGCAGATCCCATTACCTCGAATCGAAAAGTACTATCCATCGATACTAGCTTTGGGCTTGGCGAAGCATTGGTTTCCGGCTTGGTAACTCCTGATTGTTATAAGGTAAAGGAAGATAAGATTGTCGAGAAAATGATAGCATCAAAAAAAGTGGCTATCTATGGTCGAAAGGAAGGAGGTACCGAAACAAAGCAGGTTGATCCCGATTTGCAAAGGACTCAAACCCTTACGGAACAGCAAATTTTCCAGCTGGCACACATCGGTAGACAGATTGAAGCATATTTCGGCCAGCCGCAAGATATCGAATGGTGTTTAGTGGATGATACATTTTATATTGTCCAGAGCCGTCCGATCACTACGCTTTTCCCGATCCCTGACACGAATGATCAAGAAAATCACGTTTATATATCGGTCGGCCATCAACAAATGATGACAGATCCTATGAAACCACTGGGACTTTCTTTTTATCTGTTAACGACTCCTGCACCTATGAGAGTAGCGGGCGGAAGGTTGTTTGTGGATGCTACTCGGAATTTGACCTCTTCTTCCACTCGAAAAAATTTTCTGCAACTATTAGAACAACATGAACCGCTGACCCACGACGCACTCATGACCATAGTGGAACGTGAAAATTTTATAAAATTGGTACCAGATGATGAGGAAAAGGCGCAAAGCTCCAGTTCAATCCTTAATAACAAAAAGGAAGACATCTTAAAAGAAACCACCAACGACCCGAGCATTGTTCTTGAATTAATGAAGAGCAATCAAGCATCAATACAAGAGTTAAAACGAAATATTCAAGCAAAATCAGGAGTGGAATTATTTGATTTCATTCTAGAAGATATTAAGCAATTAAAATATCATCTATTTAACCCGAAAAGTTCTGCGTTAATTAGAATTGTAATGAATGCTTCATCCTGGATCAATGAAAATATGAACAAATGGTTAGGAGAAAAAAACGCAGCAGACATACTTTCTCAATTCGTTCCGAACAATATCACTTCGGAAATGGGCTTGGAATTAATGGATGTGGCAGATGTGATTCGTCCCTATACCGAGATAATAGAGTACTTACAAGATGTAAAAGATGAAAGCTTTTTAGAGGAACTCGTGAAGTTTGATGGTGGACTGGAGGTTCAGAATGCAATCAAAGCGTACCTTGAAAAATATGGAATGCGCTGTGTCGGGGAAATCGATATTACAAGAACAAGGTGGAGCGAAAAGCCAGCATCAATCATCCCTATGATTCTGAGTAATATCAGAAACTTTGAGCCTAAGGCCAGTCAGCGGAAATGGGAGCAAGGACGATTGGAGGCTTTGAAAAAAGAGCAAGAGATATTAGAACGGCTGAAGCAATTACCAGATGGGGAACAGAAAGCAGCAGAAACAAAACGAATCATTAACTTGCTACGAAATTTCAGCGGGTACAGAGAATATCCGAAATATGGAATGATTTATCGCTACTTCGTTTATAAACAGGCATTACTGAAAGAAGCGGAACAGCTCATGCAAGCGAACATTATTCAAGAAAAAGAAGATATATATTATCTTACCTTTGAAGAGCTTCATGAAGTCGTTCGTTCTAATAAATTGGATTACCAAATGATTAGCAAGCGAAAGCACGAATATACATTATATGAAAAACTGACTCCTCCACGTGTCATTACGTCAGATGGAGAAATAATTGTTGGGAAGTACAAACGAGAAAACCTCCCGGCAAATTCTATTGTAGGTCTGCCTGTTTCGAACGGAGTGATAGAGGGAAGAGCACGAGTTATCTTTAACGTGGAAGATGCGGAATTGGAAGATGGAGATATATTAGTCACTACCTTTACCGACCCTAGCTGGACCCCATTGTTTGTATCGATAAAAGGCCTAATAACCGAAGTTGGTGGACTCATGACCCATGGAGCTGTTATCGCACGTGAATATGGCCTGCCAGCAATTGTCGGTGTGGAAAATGCTACGAAATTAATCAAGGATGGGCAAAGGATAAGAGTAAATGGTACAGATGGGTATATAGAAGTACTATAGTAAAATCAAAAGAAGAGAATAGGAATGAGGTATTTGATGAATTGAAGAATGTAGTGAAGTGCTCAACTAGAAAATTGCGCTAATGAGCAAATATAATTAGCGTTTTAATATGAAATTCACACTTTTGAATTTCACCTAGCACCTTTTGATTTTTGCTTAGGAATAGTGGCAAAAAGAAATCCACATAGTGATAACAATTGGACTTTAAATAAATAGATGAACTTCATAGGATGAGAAGGTCCACAATATCCAAATCATCAAACATATTGGCAAAGTGACTGAACCATCAAATACATCCTCATAGTGATCACGGGTTCAATTTTATCTATAGGATAACTTTCCGGCACTTTACACATATGCTTCTGGACGGCAGAATCAATTAGGATAGGAAGTTGTGGACCGAAGTCAATTGCTTTTAAACTTATCTCGCGCAAATATCTTATTAGAGTGCTGGTGGAAAAAGTAAGAGTTGGCCCCGAATGGCCAACTCTATATAATGATTACTTGATTGTAATTGTCAGCGAGTTATAATTATTTCCTTTGCTCTGCGGGTTGTAGTTTTTCTCAATATTTCCGGCTGCGTCAACCGCGAAATACTTGGTTGTGGTTGTTTTGTCAATTTTAAAAGTTTCCGCAGATTCACGAATTCCATTCAACTGCACTTTTTTCGAATGAAAATCAGGGCGACTGCCATCAAGGGTGTAATAGACTGTCGCTGGCTCGCTGGTTTCAAATTTCACTTCGACAGGTCCGGTATACTTGCCGTTCCCCGGTACCGCTTTAGACGATGGCGGCTGATGGTCTTTCGCATTGTTATAGGCAACTTTTAACAGACCGATTAAACCATTGGAAAATTCCATCGCCTCTTCATGACCCTCAGAAAACGGCGGCTGGAATCCAACCGATTCCCATCTGTTTTTATCCTTATTCCATAAATCAGCTCCAACTTCGAAGTCCCAAGCATAGATTCCTTTCTCATACCATAAGTAATCGGCTGAGTTACCCGCTGCAGAGTAGAGAACATCCGGGATTTGCCCGGTTTGGCCAGGGAGAATGACGGTTCCGCGGTAGTCCTGAATATCGTTTAAAATAGTGTTCGACGCTGCCCAGTAAAAGGCATCCTGACCGGCATCCGGGCTTGGCAGGGTTACGCGGTCTGGAGTATATGCCCCTGGTGCCCACATAAAGTAGCCGCCGTAGCTATGGATATTCATCGCGAACTTAAGGTTTGGATATTGGTCCGCCAGCCATACTATATTCTTAGCTTCTGGTTCGGAGGTTTCCGCTGGTCCTGCATAGGTGCTGCTTCGGCATTGTGTAGTAGAAGCCCCGACGTAGCCGTCAAATGCAGACCCGACCGAATGGTTTCGGTTTATGTCAACCCCCCAAGAAGTACTGTATCCTGGATCTGATTCCGTTGGGCCGCAGTAGTTGGTCATATTTTTCCGCTGCATATTGTAATCATAGAAACTATAATTGGCTCCATCCGGATTGGTGCTAGGTACTAAGAAAATATCTAGATTATTAACAAGTTTTTTTGTTTCAGCATCATGATCATAGTTGCGCAGTAACCTCTCAGCTGTTTCAATCGTGACAAGAGGTGTTACCCATTCGCGGGCATGTTCTTGAGCATATCCAAGAACGCCTGGCTTAGAGCCATCACGGTGTTTGCCAATGCGGATGGCTTTAACTGTGAACGGATCACGGGAAACATTTGCAGGAGCTTTTAAATTATCGGTTAAATTTGCAGTTGCCGGTGAAACAACACCGGTTCCGCTATTGCCACGGTATGTTGTCGCGGTTACCAGACTGTCAGCATGTGAATTTAGGGCATCCACTACTTGTTTTGCCGTACTTATGCTTTTACCTGAAGAATCGGTGGCCAAATCTACTATTATTTTTTTGTTTTTAACTGTTACATGAAGAGGAGTATTATTGGCACCAGGATTTTTGAATTCAACTGATATCTCATTTCCGCATTCGTGACCCCATGCTTTTGAGGAAACGACAACAGAAGTATTAGTAGTTGAACCGATAGTCGCCTGGGCAAGCCGTCTATAACCTTTCGTTTTATTCGGCATATCAATGATTTCTACTAAATCAGGAAACTCTTTTGCGAGCTTGTCGATACGCTCGTACAATTCATTTGGTGCCATATAATGGTCGATAAAGTCCGTGACATAGGTTGTTTGCGGGGTGCCTGGCTTATCAGCTCCCAGCCATTGTGTCACTGCACTTGAAGCAGATCCCCCAAGATTGCTGTCAATTGTTACGGAAGCCGGAATGGCGCTAATCGGCAGAAGTAAATAGTGATACATATACTTTCCGGCGTCTACAAATCTTAATAATGTCGCGGATTGTTCCGCTCCGTTCTCTGTCCAGGTAGCTTTAAGGGCGGTGTTGGCGGTTTCTCCAGCACTGGTTTTTGCCTCAATATAGAGGAAGGTACCGGATTGATTGGTAAAATGATTGGCACGTAAAATTTTTACAGAATCTTCTGTAGCCGTTAAGCTAGACTGAAGTTGAACGGCTTCCTGTCTTTCTGCCACCCTGGCATTCCATTGTTCTTTTGTAAACACTGTTTCCTTCGCCTTGATACCATAGCTTGCAAGCATTGTTAACTCGGATGGGGTAACAACGGCATCCACTTCATACATTCCATTTTTTTTCGTAATGTGCTCTGTTAAGTCAATCCCCACCTCCAACAACTTGTCCTTGGCTTGTTCATTTGGCACCTGGAGAGTTACAATCGAGACGGTTTCCTCTTTTGGAATGGGCAAATCCGTCTCATCTGCCTTAGAGGGCGCGCTCAGACCGGGATAGAGAACCGAGAAACCAAGGACAGTCATGGTGGCCAGGACCATTACATTCTTTTTCCAATTCCTTTTTCTTCGCACTTTCCTTCGCACCTCCAAATTTTCATTTATTTTTAATGCAATTTTAATTTTAATCTAATTATTTAGAATATTATGTCGAAAATTAATTTCAAAGGACATGTTTCTTTCAACAAATATTTCTTCCCTTCTAAACTGGATGGAAAGAAGATGCTAATTATTTTTGCGAGGGTTGCTTTGAGCATACTAAAGTGGAAGATAACGAATAAATTGGTAACTCTTATTTCTTCCATTACAGTTCATGATAGTACGAAAGGAAAATGGATCATCAATAGTTCACAAATCCTTCATCATAGTGGATTACTTGTTGGAAAATAAAACCAACATGAATAACAAAGATTTTACCGTCAAAAATATTGAAAAATTATATTTGATAATGTTATAATAAAAATTTTGATAAAAATATTATGTGTGTTATAATAAAGGAGGCTTTAAATTCGGAGGTGTTCTAGATGTTTCATGTTGGAGATTCCATTGTTTATCCAATGCAAGGTGCAGGTCTCATTGAAGCAATAGAAGAAAAGGAAATTCTAGGTCAGAAACATAGGTATTATATGATAAGTATGCCTTTCAAACGATTGCAAGTAATGGTACCTGTTGACAAAGTACAAAAATCACGCATTCGCTTGGTTGCAGATGAACCTACACTTAAACACGTTTTGGACATCTTTCAACACGGTGAAACAGACACAAATCTTTCCATGAAAGAAAGATACAAGATTAATACGGAGAAGTTGAGAACGGGTGATTTTCAAGAGGGAGCAGAAGTTGTACGTGATTTAATGCGCTTAAACAAAAAGAAACCTCTCAATGCAAGTGAAAAGCAAATGCTAGACAACGCACGGAAAATCTTCACTAGTGAACTGGGCATTATTAGAGGAATCACGGAAAGTCAGGCGAATGAATTGTTAGACAAGAGGGTTGGATGAGTGCTGTTTATGCTTCTTGATTTTAAATGAACGTTTAAAATGAGGAGACATAAGGTATTTTGGGAAACCTTTATGCATTCTTCAAGGGAATAGATTGCAGTAGCATCCAGATCCATGGGTGCTTTTTTAATAAGGTTTTTTAGCTGGGTTCATGGTATAGATGGACACAGATTAATTTAAAACGACTTCCTTTCGTATACAAATAACAACGGACAATTGGAAAGAGGAGATCACTCCTTATCTTAGAAAAATAGAATCGTATGATGAGAAATTCATGGTATTAGCTCGATTTCAAGAGTACCTAGCAGGAGGTGAAGATGGGGGAGTATATGGAATACTTCCCTTAGATGTGCTATTTTATAGCACTCAATAAATGAATCAAGAGCAAGGTTACCGGTGCAAAACAAGGTGCTCCGAAAAGGATACTTATATTTAATTCTTCATTTTATACATCTTGTCTTTACTCCTATTTCTTAAACTAGGCATTTCCGTCCAGAGTTAATTTATCTATTTAACCGTGATTCCCAATAATATTAAACTATTTCACCGTAAGGTACATACGACTGTCACTATTATTTCCTGCATATACAATATTTGTTTTAAATTGCAAACGTTCTAAATATAGTTTACATTACATATATATCGAAACGTTTTGCACGGAGGTTTTATAGATGGCAACGATGAAGGACATTTCCAAAAAAGCTAATGTTTCACTGTCCACAGTATCAGCAGTAATTAATCAATCAGCATATGTCAGTCCTGAACTTACTAAAAGAGTACAAGACGCAATTGCAGAACTTAATTACAGACCGAATGCTGTCGCACGGAGCTTAAAAAAGAAAAGCACGAACACCATTGGGGTCATCGTGACCGATATCTTAAATCCATTCTATCCGCCAATGATTAAAGGGATTGAGGATGTAGCATTTGATCATAATTTTAATGTTATCCTATGCAATACCTCCAATGAACATAGGAGAATTTCTACTTATTTAGAACTAATGTTGGAGAAGCAGATAGACGGTCTTCTCTTAGCTAATATCGCAACAACGGAAGATTTAAAAGAAATCGAAAAAACTGGGTTGAAATACGTTTTAATCAATCGAAAACCTCCTTTTTATGATAAAAATTTTGTTGGTATTAATAATATATTGAGTACAGAATTAGCTGTAAATCATTTAGTAGGTCAAGGATATAAAAGAATTGCCTTTTTTGGAGGGAATTTAAAAATTAATACAGCAAGGGAAAGAAGATCCGGATTTATAAGCTGCATGAATCAAAATGGTTTAGAAGTGGATCCAACGCTCATCTTTGAAGGGGAATATACTCTGGAATCGGGATACACTAACGTAAAAAAGATGCTCAAAGAAGTAGATGCATTACCAGATGCTATATGTGCAGTAAGTGACGTAGTAGCATTCGGGGTGATTAAAGGTCTACGGGAAGCCGGAATTCGTGTTCCGGAAGATATTGCAGTCATTGGAAATGATAATAGTGCTTTTTCTGAGAATTTTCTCGTTCCTTTATCCAGTGTCGATCATTCTACATATGAAATGGGTAAGTTATCCATGGAATTGCTTTTGCAGATAATTAAGGAAAAGCATGAAATCACACCAAGACAGATTATATTAACACCATCTTTAGTTGTTCGCGAAAGCTGTGGGTACGAGAAAAAACATAGGGTACAATGAATAACCTCGTTTAATCTCATCTAAATATCCTTTTTTGAGCATTCCAGTCCATCTTATCTGGGCTGGGAATTTTGCTCTTCTATAAAATTTCTCCTCTATAAAGAATAAGTAACTCTTTGCATCTTCTCTCATTCCATTTTTAAGAATAGTGTAAAAAATTTGATTAAATTAGAAAAAAAGATTGATTTTCATTCCATTAGTAAATTATACTTAATTCATATTTAGCGAAACGTTTCGTTGAAAAATATGTTGTTATATACATTTTAATTCCGTATGAGCATTTAAGTTTTTCCTATTTGCATAAGAAAACTACTCAAAATAGTATAATTTAGAAGTCAAAAGAATATAAACTTCAAAAAATAGGGGTTTTAGATTACTGTTTATTTTTCACTTTTTAGCGAAACGTTTCGTTTTATTACATCCATTTTCCTTAAGGAGGAATTATGTTGGAAAAATTAATCATTACCGTTGCTCCGACTGGATCACAGACAACACGCGAACATACACCATATTTGCCGCTTTCACCGAAGGAAATTGCGGATTCTGTTTATGAAGCTTGGCAAGCAGGTGCGTCTATCGCTCATATTCACGTAAGGGATGAAAGCGGTAACAATACACTTGATTTAAATATTTACGGAGAAGTAGTAGATCGTATCCAGGATAAATGTGATATCATTATCAACTTAACAACAGCCGGCGGTATTGTCATGAACGATGAAGATCGTCTGCGAGTTTGTGAACTGCGCTCTGAAATGGCAACATTTGATGCGGGTACTTTGAATTTCGGATCTGGTGTTTTCCATAATACACCGACTTTTTTAGAGCGTTTGGCTGCAAAATTGAAAGAAAATCGCATTAAGCCCGAAATTGAAGTTTTCGATGTAGGGATGATTGAAAATACGAAGAGGATTATCAAAAAGGGTCTTATGGATCCACCATTTCATTTTCAATTCGTTCTGGGCATACATGGAGGAATGCCAGCAACACCAAAAAACTTACTGTTCCTATCTGAAAGTATTCCCCAAGGTTCCACATGGTCCGCAATTGGGGCAAGTAAGGACCAATTAACGATTAATACCATGAGTATTTTAATGGGAGGACATGTCCGCGTAGGTATGGAGGATAGTGTTTATTTCCGAAAAGGGGAATTAGCGAAAACAAATGCTCAATTTGTTGATAGAATCGTAGATTTGTCTGGTATTTTAGGAAGAGAAGTAGCCACTCCGAATGAGGCAAGGAAAATATTAGGCTTGGATCAATTAAGTAGTCAAACATTAAACAATGAGTCTGAAGTAGTAAAGTAAACGACTTATAAAGGATATTGTAATCGATTACATTTTTGAAGCGATTTTTAAGGGTAAAGTTGAACCCATCAATAAATCTGGATTCATATTCCCGTCAACCACATTCAACAAGGAGGAGCACTTATGAGAGTTGCTATCATGGGTTCAGGTTCCTTAGGTACGATAATTGGAGCCATGATTACCGCAGGAGGACAACAAGTAGATTTAATAGATATCAACAAGGAACACGTAGATGCATTAAACCAATCCGGTGCAAAGATAACTGGTTTTATCAACCTTCAAGTACCAGTAAAGGCATTGTTACCTGAAGAATTGACCGGTGAGTATGATTTGGTCTTTTTACTAACAAAACAGGTATACAACCAAGCGACTTTAGATGAAATACTTCCGCATCTGCATTCCGACAGTATTGTTTGTACGTTACAAAACGGTGTACCGGAAGATTGTGTAGCATCTTATATCGGACGCGAAAGAACAATTGGAGGCGTAGTAGGGTTTGGTGCTACATGGTTAGGACCTGGCGTTTCAGAACTTGCAACGCAAGAAGATACTCTAAAGAGTTATGCATTTGACATTGGCGAATTAGATGGATCCATCACTCCACGTCTTCAGGAAGTGAAAAAAGTACTGGATCTAGTCGGTCATTGTCATATCTCCGATAATATCATGGGCATCAAATGGGCAAAGTTGTTAATGAATGCAACCTTTAGTGGGATGTCTGCTGCGTTAGGCTGCCGATTTGGGGATGTATTAGCTAGTGAGAAGGCAATGTTTAGCTTAGCCCATATTGCAGATGAAACGATCAAAGTTGCACATGCACACGGCATTAAATTGGAAGTAATGCAAGGAAAAGATATGGAGTTTCTAGAGCTCCAGGATGAAAATGATATACCAAATAAAATGGACTTTTACCGAGAGGTTTGGACACCGCACAGTCAAACGAAAGCAAGTATGTTACAAGACTTGGAGAAAAATAGAAAGAGCGAAATCGACTTTATCAACGGTTTTGTCAGTAAAAAGGGGAAAGAAGCAGGTATTAAAACTCCGTACAATGATTTAGTTGTTACATTAGTAAAAAAAGCGGAGGAAAAAGGGTATCCTCCAACGTTCAATGACAATATTAAACATTTTGATTCGAGTTGCATCAAAGGATAAGCTTCTATTTGTTTTTCAAAGAAAAATAGTATAGAAAGTGGAGAGAACATGATTAAAAAATAGCGGTCATTGGTGCAGGTACAATGGGGCATGGCATTGCAGAAGCTTTTGCCATGTATGGTTATGACGTTCATTTATATGATACAGACGAGAAGAAATTAAAGACAGCTTTAAAAGAAATCGAAGAAGAACTTCATATACTAGCTCAAGAAAGCTTTATCGATCCACACTCTGTAGGGTTAACGCTTGATAGGATTTCTATATTTATAGATTTAAAAGAAGCAGTCAAAGATCGTGATTATGTTATTGAGGCCATTCCGGAAATTTTAGAGCTAAAACAAGGGCTTTTTAAGAAATTGGATGAATATTGTCCTGCACATACGATATTGGCTAGCAATACATCAAGTTTGAGTTTAACCAAAATGGTGGAGCAAATTAGTGAACAGCGGAAAGAACGAGTCATCATCAATCACTGGTATAATCCAGCTCACTTGATGCCACTAGTAGAGCTATCTTATTTTGGCAATATGCCGAATCATCTGTTTAAGGAAGTAGAACAATTATATCAATCTATCAAAAAACAAACGGTGAAGGTTCTGAAAGATATACCTGGTCTTATTGCAAACAGAATACAACAAGGCATTGCACGGGAAGTTTTCTCCCTAATGGAAATGGGGGTAGCGACCTCGGACGATATTGATAAAGCACTAAAGTTTGGTCCGGCATTCCGATATGCAACAACTGGACAATTAGAGATTGCCGATTTAGGTGGACTTGATATTTGGTGCATAGTCGGGGACAACCTCCTAAAGGTTATGGATCATTCCCAGCAAGCTAATGAGCTGCTTAGGCAAAAAGTAGCAGAAGGCAAATTAGGGATGAAATCAGGGAAAGGATTTTATGAATACAAGGAAGCAGATATTTCAGTGATAAAAAACAGGTTTGCCAAAAAACTAATCCATCAATTGAAAGCATCAGAATTTTACATTGATTAGCTTGAGCGTTCTTAAAAACTATTATTCTATAAGCGACCATTCTCAATAGGGGGGATGTCCCTATTGAGATAAATGAAATTACTCGTATCAGTATCAAAGTGAAAAACCTCAATTTTATAAGGAAGGAAGTGTTACTATTATGCCAATTATAGCTTTGGCATTAGGAATCGTAATCCTGTTTATTTTGGTCATCGTCTTTAAGCTTAACGCTTTTCTCTCTCTCATGATATCTGCCATTTGTGTAGGACTTATCCAAGGGATGGCCCCATTAGAAATCGTTACATCGATTGAAACGGGACTAGGGGGAACACTAGGACATTTAGCCATCATTATCGGATTGGGTGCCATTTTTGGAAAAATCATCTCTGAGGGCGGCGGAGCAAACAGAATCGCATCTACTCTGATTAAAATGTTTGGTGAAAAAAGAGTAGATTGGGCGATTTGTATTGCGTCCTTTCTTCTGGGAATCATTTTATACTATGAAGTTAGTTATATACTGATTATTCCAATCGTATACACCGTTGCAAATGAGGCAAAGGTAAAACTGATGAAAGTTGGGATCCCGTTTTTAGCAGGAATCTCCATCACACATGTTTTCTTACCCCCACATCCAGGACCAACTGCCATCGCATCCGCTTTAGGTGCAAATATAGGTGTTGTACTCGGGTATGGCATGATTCTCGCCATTCCTGCTGCACTTATTTTCGGACCGCTATTTACAAAGCTTTATAAAAATTGGGATATCCAAATTCCAAGTCATTTAGTATCAAAGAAAGAATTCAACATGAAGGAAGTCCCATCCTTTGCAACTTCTGTTCTTACAACTTTACTTCCCGTTATTTTAATTTTACTAGGGGTAATTGCGGAATTCTGGTTACCAAAATCCTCTATCATGTATAAAATATTAACCTTTATCGGAAATGCTGATATGGCTTTACTTATTTCACTTCTGGTTGCCATATATGTATTTGGTCTATATAAGAAAAGAAAGACAATGTCCGAATTAATGAAAATCGTCGAATCAGCCCTAATCTCGATGGGAGGAATCATATTCATTCTCGGCGGTGGTGGTGCTTTTAAACAAGTTATACTGGATAGTGGAATGGCAAAATATATTGCTGATTTTACAAGCGGATGGAATATCTCGCCATTTATATTAGCTTGGATTATCGCCCTTATTATCCGTATCGCTGTAGGATCTGCAACCGTTACCGTATTAACGACTGCTGGAATCATGCTGCCAATTATCCATGCAACTGGTGTTAACCCTGAATTAATGGTGCTCGCAATTGGAAGCGCTTCAATAGCGTGGGCACCACCAAGTGATGTATCCTTCTGGATGACAAAAGAATACTTTAATCTGACCATTGGGCAAACCATTAAGTCTGTTTGTTTTATGTACACCCTTGTTGCGATTTACGGAATACTTGGAGTTCTCACCTTGAACGCGGTGTTGGGTTAAGTATAGGAGTTTTGGAAGAAGGTTGAAAAGCAGGGGACAACTTGTCATTGCTAAATGTCTATTTTGTCCTCTATTAAAATGTTTTTATTAAACTATTAAAATAATGAGTAAAAAAGGCGGGAGATTTGATATGAAGCTTGAAGGGAAAGTAGTCATAATTACTGGCGGAGCCGGTGGTCTTGGGAAAGAAGCCAGTTTGCTATTTGCCAGTGAAGGGGCACATGTTGTAGTTGCCGACTATAATAAGGAAGCAGCTGAAGAAATAGCGAATGGGGTTAATGGTCTTGGATTAGCGGTTGACGTCTCTAACCGTGAACAAGTAGATAGGTTGGTAAATGAGGTAATAGACAGATATGGAAAAATTGATATCTTGATTAATAATGCTGGAATTACGATGGACTCTACCCTTGTTAAGATGAATCAAGAACAGTGGGAACACGTTATCGCAATAAATCAAACGGGGGTATTTCATTGCACACAAGCCGTTGTACCTCATATGCTTCAAGCAGGGTACGGGAGAATTATCAATACAAGCAGTATAGTTGGGAGAATGGGGAATTTTGGTCAAACCAACTATGCCGCAACCAAAGCTGCTGTCATTGCCATGACACAAACATGGGCAAAAGAGCTGGGTCGGAAAGGAATTAATGTGAACGCCGTAGCTCCTGGCTTTATCATGACCCCTATGACAGAAAAAATGCCAGAAAAAGTTCTCCAGGGAATGAAAGAAAAAGTATCATTACAACGACTTGGAACACCAAGGGATATTGCAAATACATATTTATTCCTGGCAAGTGATGATTCCAGCTATATTAATGGAGCAGTTATTCCGGTGGATGGTGGGCTTTCTATATAAAAGTGGGATGAGGGGACAGGTACCTTGTCCCATTATTTTAAAAGTTAGGAAAACGTGAGAACCGTCCCTGTGTTTTTTCTAGAGGAAATGGGGTAATCACGTTTCGGGAAATGAAGAAGGAGTTTAATTGTTTTCCTGCAATAGCTGGTTATTATGTGAAGGAAACATTGGCGGGTCCTGCCGTTTCGATAATATAAATATGCTTTCTAATGAAGTGTAATTACATGAACCCGCTCCTTTTGTCTAATAAAAAGTTTCAACAATAAGAGCAACAATTCTACATGGATCAATGCCATGTTTAGGTAAATAACATCATAATATCCAGGTTAGAAGAAGGGCAATGAACAAACTTTGACCAAAAAGAACTCCGTAAACTTTACTCCCACTAATTGATCTATTTAATAAAAGTTTATTTACTACGAAACTAATGGTGATAACTATAGCATAAGTAATAATTAATGTTAATACAAATTCATATAACATGAAGTTTCATCCCCTCATCGGCAAATTCGAATCTAAAAAAGCAGGTACTTTACTGCACCCAAAAGCTGAAAGAGAAAAATCGGTTAAAGCCTTCGCAAATCCTGTATTCCTACTTTTTCTCTCGATTATTTTCCATTAATGAACCTGCAATCGCTGCAAAAATATCCCCAATCAAAGTAATAAATGCACTCAACATAATACCACCTTAAATATCAAATTTTGTATACTTACGTTTAACGACCCATTTAGGTTTCAAAAAAACAAAGGGACGGTTCTTGTGTTTCGATGCGACGAGGGGACAGGTACGTTGTCCCACTTATATCTTTAAGATAGTAAACGTGAGAACCGTCCCTATGTTTCCACAATTTATGATAAAATTTAATGATCATAATATATAGTTAATTTAAATAGAACAATCGGGGTGATACATGATGGAAATTCGAGATTTATTTGAGTTAGAAAATGATGCAACCTTCCAGCAACTTAATCAGCAAGTAAATTCTTTCAATACCTTAAAAATATTAAAATTAGAAAACCATGAAATTCGTCATTCCAATATTTTGGCGTGGCTGCTGAATCCAAAAGAAAATCATGGCTTACGTGACTATTTTTTACGGAAAATGATGGAGCATCTGATTCTAATAGATGAAAACAGTAATAATCCTCAGTATGAAACAGTTGGTGAAAATCTAAACCATTCCTTAATGGATAGCCATGTATATCGTGAAGTTAAAACGGATAAAAACCGATATATAGATTTACTCATTGTGAATCAACAGTTAAAATCGATTCTTCTGATTGAAAATAAATTCTATTCCACAGAATCTAAAAATCAATTAGATGATTATTTTAATTATATTCATCAAACATTTGAAGGTTTTACAATCATTCCAATTTACTTAACACTGGATGGGGAAGAGCCTTCAAATGAACAATATTTTATCCTTACCTATGAGCGAATCCAATCAATCTTACATACTATTTTAATGTTATATCAGGATCAACTCAGTGATAATGTTTACAAATTCCTTGAAGATTACAATCAAATATTGAAGGAAAAATTTTATCCAAATCAAGATCAAATTATGCAAGCAATTGATATATACCGTAATTATAAGCCGACGATTGATACACTCTTTGAAGAAACTTCTGTACTTAATAAGGTTTTACAGTTTGAATCTGGGTATCAATTTGAATTCATGATGAAATATAAAAATACGATTAACTATATTTTCAAACATGGGCAAAACATCTTGTCCTATAGTTTTGAACAATTCATACGGCAGCAATTTCATGGAGAAGTTCTTTCCAATGCACACCCAACTGTTCCTAATTTGGTACCTCCTGAATGGGAAGGTATTAGTCAAATTTCATTACGGGATCCAAATTATTGGTTAGGGAAAGGTTTAATTGTATGGTTTGAACAAACAAATGATAGCCGGTTACGTTTGATAGCTGAAATCGGACCAATGGAATATGAAGGACGACTTTGGCTCCTAGAACAATTAGAAAAAATCGGATTGACATTTAAAGAGAGTTCAAAATTAGAAAAGGCACGGTATACAAGATTTTTTTCACTCAAGATGGATGTTAATAAGTGGGATGATATGACCGAGCTTACCCAAGCAATGGTAGATTTATATAATAGTCCGGAGTTTACTTTATTACGCAAACAGGTTGCTGCAATATTAAATCATGAAAATCCGGTAAGAGAAGAAATGACGAAATCTGTGAAAAGTTCCTCATTAGATGAAATGAAATTACAAGTGCAACTTGCATTTAAAAAATGGATACAATCTAAAAATATTCCTGAATCAGATTATCGTGTGTCTTCTCAAAAAATATCTTTTAAAATTCCATTGTTTGATCAGTTCAAAGAGAAATTAGGGGAAACCAGAGAAAAATGGTGGTGGCATAATGGACCATTTCTATTTTGGATGAATATAAATCCAAATTCTTTATATTTCACCTTGGAAGTTGGCCCAATTGAAGCAGATCAACGTGTGCTGTTAATGGAAAGTATGAAAGAAAAAGGTATTAAATTTAAATCAACAGGACTTAAACCAGATGCTAAATTTAGTAAAATTCACACTGAAACAATCTCCATTGAAGGACTAAGCGAATCTGAGCTAATACAGGTTTTCGATACTATATATAACAATAAAGATTTGCAGGAAATTTTAGAAAAGCTACAAATGATTTACGATGAAATTGTTAGTAAGGTGGAATAGATATTAATAAATTTGGAATTGTTAATCCCATGTTCAACTAGAACATGGGATTAACATGTATTGCTATAACATAATTTGAAAGAACGGATTAGTTTTTTGGCTTTTGTGATGCAGATCACTTGCTACGGCATGGTAGTTCTAAATCAAAATCAACATAAAATATACAGAAAGATACATAATTCAATTAATAAAATAGCAAAGCTTCTACAAATGCATCTGAAATTGTCTAATCCCCTTAATTCATTCTGTTTCCTCAAACGTGACATTATATATATTAAATAGCATTTTATACTAATTTTCTCATATTGAATTTGCTGATTTTTGTCTATTATTGTAAAAATCTAAAGGTTATAATATAGATATTAATAAGTATTTATACATAATAAATAATAATGTTAATAGGTGATAAATTTGAAAGATAAATTGGTTTATTTAAAGGATCGTTTAAATGACCTCAGCAGAAGAAATCGATCTATCCGAATGTTAAAGCTATATGATAAATGGTCATTTGATATCACTTCAGTAAATAAAGTAAATCCGGACAGTTCTAGTAAAATTCTCGAGAAAATTATTGAGCAAAACAGTTATATAACGTTGTTAAAGCAAGATGTGAATAATGAGGCAACCTTACTATTGTCCAATAAACTAAACTCATTATATCGGAACTTAAAATCGCTTGAAGAAGAAACAGGCCTTTATGATTTATTTGTAGGTTATCCCTACATATCAGGGTATATGCTGGATGGAACCTATATAAGAGCTCCTCTATTTTTATACCCTGTTAAATTAGAAAAAGCAAAAGTTAATGGGATAAATTGGAAATTAATATTTGAGGATGGTGAACCTCAGTTAAATCGAACCCTTTTCCTTGCTTTTAAAAAATATAGTGGCATTGATGTAACAGATACCATTTATGAAGAAGCGGAAAAGTATGCAAAAAAACATGATTTCTTAAATTGGATCAAATGGCTTAAAAATTATTCTATTAATATTATTTGGTCTAATGAAATAGAATTAAAGCCTTTCAAGAATCTTAAACAGAGCGAGATTCCAGATGGAAAGAAAGGGCAATTTGAACTTGAGAAAATGGCAATTCTAGGTTGTTTTCCTCAAGGGAATTCTGCTTTGTTGAAAGACTATGACGATCTGATATTATTAGATGAACAAGGTGAAAATTCTGACCTTGGCATTTTAGGAGAATTATTAAATTCTAGTCTTAACAATGAAACTTTTACGGATATGAGAGAGGATATCGAAAGGCCAGAGTTTGAAAAACACATTCCGGAAAAAGATAAGTTCTATGTTCTAGACACGGATGCTTCACAAGAGGAAATTATTAAGGAAGTTGAAAAACAAAAAGGACTTGTCGTTCATGGACCACCTGGTACAGGTAAATCACAAGTTATTGTAAATTTAATTGCAAATACAATCGCTCAAAATAAAAGAGTTCTGCTTGTTTGTCAAAAGCGAGCAGCACTTGATGTTGTGTATCAGAGAATGGATTCTCTTGGACTTTCTGGGCATGTTGCATTATTGCATGATGAAAAAAATGACCGTAAAACACTTTACAAGAAACTCTTTAATTTGTTGCAAAGTGAAATTAATATAGTGGACTATGAAAATGAGCTGTACCAATTATCGGCAAAAATTGAACAGTGCGAGGCCAAGTTAAATGCGATTGCAAATGGCCTATTTGAAGTCCAACATCATGGTTTTAAAGCTTATGATTTATATGGTCTAGGAAAACCTATAAATGATATGGAAGTTATTCTTGATATGGAAGCCGTATTAACTTCCATAAATAAAGAAAATCTTGAAGATGTATTAATGAAAATCTTTTCATACGGAAATTATTATGGGCGTTTTGGAAGTAAAGACTATCCTTTGAAAAATCGTTTATCATTTGCGAATTTAGATTTAAAAGATCGAATGAGAATCATTGAATTATTGAAAAATATTATTGAAAAAGCTGAAACAAGTATTGAATATTTGAATACATTTGACCAAGAAGATATTACCCCTGAATATAGTTGGAATATCAATGATAAGATTGAAAAAATATTTGATGATTTAAACCCGGAGGAGAAGAGAAGTTTACAAAAACTTAGATTATGGTGGTGGACCTCTTTTACAGGGAAAACAATCATAGAGGAATTATTAAATGGGGAAAAATTTAAAGGACTATCCTCTAAAGAATGGCCGAAATTAAGAGAAAGTTTACGAGTCCTTTTCGAATTGGCGAAGGTTTCTGAAAAAATGTTTAAAGAAACCGAATCATTAAAGAACTATTTTTCAAAAGAAATGGTAGACCATTTAAATCAAAAAATTGCAAAAGGAGATATTCCGTTAAAAGAGTTTCAAAAACAGCAGGAATATATTATTCAAGATTTTGAGGAAGTTAGAGAAATGGATAGATTTTACGACCAAAGTCCTCCATTCATAAAAACAATTATTGAATTATTGAAAGATAAATCCGAAGATAACATATATAGGGATATGGCAAATGATTGGGTAGATATTGTAAAACAATCTGCCTATATTCACTGGATAGATCAAATTGAACGAAAACATCCCGAATTAACGAAAATTGGAACAGAGGAGTTTACTAAATTAAGAAGTCAATTTAGGGGTTTATTACTACAGAAAAGGGAATTATCCGTGAAGGTTTTAATCAATAGATTATTATCGAAGCTCTTGAATGTAAAGCAAACCCATTCCAAGGCAATGAAAGAGTTACAACATCAAACAGGAAAACAACGAATGATATGGCCAGTAAGAAGGCTTGTTAGGGAATTCTCATTAAATGGATTGCTGGATGTTATGCCTATTTGGTTAACATCTCCGGAAACGGCTTCTGCCATTTTTCCAATACAAAAAGATTTATTTGATTTGGTAATATTTGATGAAGCCTCACAATGTACAGTAGAAAATGGACTCCCATCTGCATATCGTGGATCAAAACTAGTGGTTGCTGGAGACGAAAAACAGCTTCCACCATCTTCTTTATTTAAAAGTGAGATTGTCGAAGATGAAGACGATGAAGAACAAATAAACTTTCAAGAATCAGAAAGTTTATTAAATCTTGCAAAAAGATGCTTACCTGAAAAAATGCTACAATGGCATTACCGATCAAAATCAGAAGAGTTGATAAACTTTTCTAATCATGCTTTCTATAACGGCAATATTCAAATTGCTCCAAATGTTGAACCTCTAAGAGATCCTGCTGCCATCCAATGGCATAGAGTAAATGGTTTATGGATAAATCAACATAATGAGGTTGAAGCAAAAAAAGTAGTTGAATTAGTTAAACAACTAATGATTGAAAATCCCAATAAATCATTAGGTATTATTACATTTAACGCAAAACAACAAGATAAAATCCTCGATTTAATAGAGGACGAGGCAGAAGATGACAAAGAGTTTGGCGTTTTATATCAGCAAAATATGAGTAATGAAATGGATCAGCGACTCTTTGTTAAAAATATTGAGAATGTTCAAGGGGACGAAAGAGATATTATTATTTTCTCGATAGCCTACGCTAAAAATGAAGAAGGGCGCGTATATAATCGATTCGGAACTCTTGGACAACAAGGTGGGGAAAATAGGCTAAATGTTGCCATTACTCGTGCTAAAGAAGAAATTCATATCGTATCGAGTATTGAACCATCCGATCTAAATGTTTCCAGTGTTAAAAATGATGGTCCAAAACTTTTAAAAAGCTATATGGAATATGCAAAGGCTGTTTCTTTAGTTAGAAGAGATGAAATTGAATCTATCTTGACCTTGCTAAATGAAAATAAAACTACAAAAAAACAATTAACTGCATTACAATTTGATTCTCCGTTTGAGGAACAAGTATACAATCACTTGACTAAGCTAGGATATACACTAGATACTCAAGTAGGAATGTCTGGATATCGAATTGACTTAGCGGTCGTCCATCCACACAATCCTCAAAAGTATATTTTAGGAATTGAATGTGACGGGGCAATGTATCATAGTTCAGCAAGTGCCAAAGAAAGAGATGTATATAGACAAAGATTTCTTGAAAACAAAGGATGGAACATCACGAGAATTTGGAGCCGTAATTGGTGGAGAAATCCTAGTGTTGAGATTGAAAGAATCGATCAACTCATCAAGGAGATGTTGAAAGAGGAAAGCAGTAAAAAGGAATTGCAGCAAATTTAGAGTATGAATTTCAAGTGTTTTATTATCTAACAACAAATTTCATGATAGGCTTTCTGATAAAGGGTCTTTTAATGTGTAAAGCAAGTATGAAGTTAACGCATTAAGAGACTTTTTTGTGATAAAGAATTTCCAAAAATTTGTCTTAGTCCACAAAAGAGGGGTTCGATGAGATTGGTTTATTTTTTACGAATGCTCGGTTAATCGATTTTTCACCAAATCTCTTGCTTTAATTTCTGCAAGTGAATCGATTTTTAAAGATGTAGCTGAACTGAAACATAAGGATGGCTACACTTGCACACACTGTCATATGAATAATGTTGTCCGATTCGGAAAGTATTCTGTATAAGTAGAAATGAAAACGATGAACGGCAGCGATATCGCTGTAAGGAGTGTAGGAAAACTTTTACTGATGTCACTAACACCTTTACGGGGATCGCATCAAAAAACCAAGTAAATTAATAGAGTATACTATCATATAGTTACTCTGTTTTTTTATTTCATCTTAAATTAAAAAGAGTATTACCTAAAGGTGAATGTTTTCTCTCTTCTTATATTATAAAAAACGAACACTAAACGAAGTAAAAAAGTTCAGGATAAATGATTATGGAAAATCTCATTCTATTTGTTTTCACTTCTTGTAGAAGAGAAAAAGAGAGAAAAACTTTAATTCAAGTTTCACAAATCTTATGATAATATTATTTTGTCATCATTTGTAAAATTATATCAAATCATGTTTTATATAGGAGAAATATTATGCAAGATTATAATCATTTAAAAAATTTCCTTTTTCAATTTGCAAGTCAAACAAAACTAATCAAAACACTAAAAAATCAGGCTGTTAATCGTATATTAAAAGTAGACGAGAAAGGAATATATGTTGAAACGGACAGCTCACGAAAAAAGTATGAAAACGGTAATGAATCTAATCCTTACCGAATCATCAAATCAGATTGGGTTATCGGAGCTTTTGAAGAATTAGTAAAAGCAATAGAGATTACCGATATGGATTTGGTTGATTATGGTAAAAGGCAGTCCTTTTTGATTGCATTTTTAGCATGTTTGCCATTTGTGGAAGAGAATCAAAATACTAATGGTATTGGTGTTCGATTGAAGCAATTTACTACTGCTGATTTACCTGGTCAATTTAATCAAGCCATGAGTTTCATTAGTGATGAGAAAAATAAAGTGAAAGAGAAGATCCTTCATACACCTTTCTTTAAAATGGTATATGGAATGCTTAAATATATGAAACCCATTAGTGTGAAGGATAAACGAGAAATATTACTAGAAGCAATGTACATTACCACAAAAAGTTCCACAACAGGAACTCCTATTAAAGAATCTGTGGCACAAAAGAAATTGGGAGAAACATTAAGTTGGCTAAAGCAACTAGGAATGATTGATGAAGAGTTAAAACCAACAAAATGGATGGATTCAGAATATCAGGAATTCATAACTAATCCTTTACATCAATTTTACATAAGACTAAGACATAAGCGTGCTAAGGAAATAAAAGAACTTTTGAAAAATCCTTATCAATTGACATTGAATCAATTTAATGAAGAAGTTTGGAGAATTGGTCATGTATTAACGGATAAAGGAGCGTTTGATGTATTTAAATTAATGAAATCTTATGATGAGGAAGTATTGCAAGATTTAATTAATAAAGAGAAGAAAGGACAATTAAGATATGTTGGAAATGCTTGTTGGGGTTCTGCTACTCGTGTTTTTGGTTCTCAGCTTAAGATATCCGATGATGAGAAACTAAATTTAATTAGAAAAGCAGTGTCGATTTTAAATCAATCAAAACTTTCTCCAATGGAAAAATACAATCAAATTATTGCAATACCAGGATTTGGTGACAATATCACAACCGGTCTAATCATGATATATCATCCGGTTGAATTTGCCATATATAATATACCTTCCAAAACAGCATTGGATGAACTAGGGTTTGATACATACAATTTACCGGTCTTTCAAAAAGAAATTCATAGATTAAAAGAAGAGCTTGGTGCTAATGATTATATTGAATTAGATTGGTATTTATATTGTCAAAATCTAAGTAAAGAACAATCCATTGAGAGCATTCAATATTGGTGGGTAAATCAAGGACAAAGTGCAAAAGCAGAGACAGAGGGCCGATTTTTATGGGCACCAAAACAATCTAAGACAGGCACACCACTTTCACATCATACAGACTTAGTAAAAGCAAATCCAGGTGATGTTATTTTTGCTTATTCTAACACGGCGATTCGTTCCATTTGTGTGGTAGAGAAACGTGCAGAAAGCAGCAGCAAACCGACTTCTTTAGCTGAACATGGTTGGGATCAGGATGGTAATCTATTGAGGGTTAAGTATTATCTATTGGACAACCCTATTTTGAAAAGTGAAATTCCTGAAGAATGGAGACTGGAGGAACAAGGACCTTTTGATCGTAATGGTAATGTAAAGCAAGGATATTTTTATCAGACGTCTAATCAATTTGCTAAAAATATGTTACAAAAATTTCAAGACCGAATTCCTCACGAAGCTGTGGAAGTGGATGCAAATATCGAATTTGATGAAAAAGAAAGTTTGGAGACTGAGCTAATGAAATTCAGATCAGACCAAGAGTTAATTGAACACGTATATTCCTATATTAGAAATAAAGGTTTTTTTTATTCCAAGGAGAATATCCAAAATCTTTACCTATGCCTAAAAACAAAACCATTCGTCATCCTATCCGGAATTTCCGGAACCGGTAAAACTCAAATAGTGAAGCTCTTTGCCGAAAGCATTGGCGCAACAGAGGAAAATGGCCAATTTAAATTAATCCCAGTCCGACCAGATTGGAGTGATGGATCAGACTTAATAGGTTACGAGGATATTAGGGGAGAATTTAAGCCTGGCCCACTAACCTTTCTTAGGCATGTAATTGTTTCCTTCTATTGATATACCAGAAGAAGTCTTTTCAAAAAGATACATATGGCTTCTTAAATATTGCATTCCTTTACGATCGACATGTTTTAATCGATCCCCACGTACCATTTGATTCTCTGTTACTAAATGATGATGGGGTTGCTCCTCTATTCGGCGTATTGCTTTCTTAAATTCGATAAAGAAGTATTCTATTAATCGAAAAAACTCAGCTTGGGATGGATTCTCAGAAAGTATAGAAGTAGCTCCAAGAAACGTCTTCTTTATAAAATGAAAGGCGAGATTGTACATCTCATCGTTTACTTCTTCTAGTAACCTACGATAATCCTCTTTATAATTCAACTTGGATGGAAAAATTTCTAATGTAACATCCAGTAGTTTCTCTTTACCTGATAGCAAGGAAAAGCTTGTAAAACCTACTTCATTAATAAATTGCAGGTTTCCCATTAAGATATTTGTCGATCGTCCAAATGGAGCAACAGCATTCCGAATACCTGGATGTTCATGATAAAAGGTGATTTCCTTTTTTCCCCTTGAAGTGATTACGAGTTGATAAACTCCATTTTCAAAAAAGATAGGAGCAAATGAATTAGATTCAATAGCTTCCAACTGACCCGAATCAATATTTAGAACATCTGCAATTTTTAAGTCTTTACCTTCAACGCGAATGACCATTGTTTCCTTTTCAAGAGTGGCTCTAGTACGGTATTGCGTTAAACTATTATATTTTTTGTCATAAGGAATGCCTTTAATATAAAGATTGAAATCATCCGATTCAATAAATAAAAGATCATACGTTTCCATATTTTCTAGCTCCTAACTCAAATCCAGAATGAAGTAAAGCCATCATATTGAATCTTCGTTATCATATGATCCAGTTTCATTGCCGATTTTGGGAATCGAACTTCTTCTCCCTTTAATACCAAGCCCTCTTCCCAAGCATGATTTGTACAGAACTTATATAAATCTTTTAAAACATGTTCTGTTTTAACATCATTTCCATTCAAACGTGGTAAGATTTTTTGATACATTTGATTATCAAATGCTTTGTCCTTGGACATTAGCTCTCCTAGTTCGTTATAGATCATATAAAAACAAATTTCATCACGAACTCGATATCCAAAATGATTTTTTGTTTTTTCTAAAATGGTGTTAATTTCAACTAGCCAATCTGTAATTTCACGAATCAAACCGTCATGTTCAGAAAAAGCATCCTTTAATTTGATATATTCTCCTGCCAGTTGCTCATTGTGTAAGATAACGGACTGAACTTCTTCTCGATCCATTAAAAAGTCAAAATGATTTAAGGTCACATCATTATACTCAATCGCATTCGCACGATCTAAAACCTTCGGACTAAAGGGATGAGTAGTTTCATCCATATTCACTGTCCCAATAAAATAAACATTATTACCGATCATTAATTTCCCAACTTCATCACGATCCACAACTGGTGTAGAGATAAACTTCCCATCTTT
>Ga0224731_1012_pt1 | contig 31067 bp, 26 predicted proteins | sample IA1ulk_2_FD_161639 | JGI IMG/M metagenome (GOLD analysis project Ga0224731, IMG submission 161639) | Enriched cells from agricultural soil in Iowa, United States - IA12soil_GW_FP2(bulk) | ecosystem: Environmental > Terrestrial > Soil > Agricultural land | place: USA: Iowa | collected 2017-05-08 | reverse complement strand
CAATTTTCTCAGACATGCCTCCAAGATAAGGAAATCCAGGTGCAAACCCAATCATGTAGACGGTGTATTCAGCCGAGGAATGGATACTAATCACGTCCTCCGTTGTTAATCCATTCATACTGGCAACCGTTTCTAAATCAGGACCGAATTCTTCTCCATAGCATACTGGTATTTCGACTACTCGCGGTTCCGTATGTTGGTTTATAGTTATGTGGGATAAAATTTGGTGCAATTGCTGACATACATATTGTATGGGTGTATCTATATTTAAATGATTGATTATCATCATAGGATTATAGAAAATAGTCACAGTAGAAAACGCAGGGATATATTCAACCATCCATTCAAGAGGATTATCTTCTAAATAGGAAGAAATAGCTAGAACTTTTTGTTGTATTTCGAGATTCAATTCATTCCCAAGTTCAATCATCACTGCCATTTCCCCCAACGGATGCAAGCTGTATTTCATCGCCTCTCCCTCCTGACTCACGATTTTATATAATGCACCTAAATTAATAGATTATTATACTATTATATTTTATTTAAAAGATTTTAACAATTTAATTTATCTATTACCTTTAAAAGCAACGTTAATCCTATCTCTTAAAGGCATAAGGTCCCATTTCCTTATGACGATGATAATGAAACATCTTATAAAAAGCTTTTCAGATTATTTTTAATATGATAAAATTCTACTATTATCTAAATAATATTTTAATATAGTATTTTCTAATAAATCAAAAGAAAGAAGGTTTCATATGGTTTTAATAGGAGTTGCGTTAATCATTATTGGGTTTGCCCTTAGACTTAATTCACTTGTCGTCGTTACTGTCGCGGGTTTGGCAACTGGCTTAATTGCTGGAATGCCTTTAAAGGAGATAATCACTCAATTTGGGGAAGCATTTACTACCAATCGTTATATGTCTATTTTAATTGTTACACTTCCAGTTATCGGACTATTAGAAAGAAGCGGATTTCAAAATCAAGCAGGTCATCTTGTTTCGAAAATTAAAGCAGCAACAGCTGGCCGCATACTTACCATCTATTTATTGATTCGAGAAATTGGCGCTGCCCTTGGCTTGAATAGTATTGGAGGCCACCCTCAAACCGTTCGCCCACTTATTGCTCCTATGGCTGAAGGGGCTGCAGAAACAAAATACGGGGAAGTACCGGAAGAAGAAAAAGAGGAAATTCGAGCACACGCGGCGGCGGCCGATAATATTGGACTCTTTTTTGGTGAGGATATATTCGTAGCAGTCGGTGCCATTCTACTTATGAAAGGATTTTTTGATCAAAATGGAATTGATGCCGATCCAATTTCGATGGCATTATGGGGAATACCAACTGCTATCTTCGTATTCATTGTCCATTCCATCAGACTTTACTTATTTGATAAAAAGCTAGATCGTAAATTAGGCAAGCGTGCGAAGAACGATCCATCATTCAGCAAAAAGGATGTGAGCAAATGATTTTTTCTGTTGAACTCGTCTATATAATTATGGGAATAATCGGATTATGCTGTTCTATCTATACCTTCTTAGATAAAGCAAATCCACGCAGACTTTTATCAGGACTATTCTATTTCTTATATTCTCTTACTTTATTATTAGGGAAAGTCATACCGCCTTTTTACATCGGTATAATGGTTATTATCATGGTATTAATCGTTGGTTTAGGAGGTCTAAAGAAAGGTCAATATGGGGAGGCATCTGCTGAACACCGTGAAGAACGTCGTAAACGCCTTGGAAATTTATTATTTATACCTGCATTATTAATTCCGATATTAACAGTAGTTGGTTCAAAACTTTTGGTGAATGTAAAATTAGGTTCTTTGCAATTATTAGACCCTGCCAACCCAACGTTGGTAGCATTAGGAATTGCTTGTATTATTGCCATTATCACAGCAATGGGATTAACCAAAAGCACTCCTAAAACAGCAGTTAAAGAGTCTAGAAGATTATTAGAAGCTATTGGCTGGGCTGTCGTACTCCCGCAATTATTAGCAACTTTAGGTACTATTTTTACATCTGCAGGGGTTGGTAAGGTTGTTTCAGACGTAGTGGCGAAAGTAATTCCTGAAACCTCCTTATTCTGGGTAGTTGTTGTATTCTGCCTGGGGATGGCGATTTTCACCATGATTATGGGGAATGCATTTGCCGCGTTTCCTGTGATGGCTGCCGGCATTGCGATTCCGCTATTAATTAAACAATTTGGTGCCAATCCAAATCAAATTGCAGCGATTTCTATGTTTGCCGGCTATTGCGGGACATTAATGACCCCAATGGCAGCGAATTTCAATATCGTGCCTGCAGCACTACTGGACTTAAAGGATAAAAATCATGTTATTCGCGTCCAAGTTCCTACTGCATTATTTGTGTTAGCTTTCAATATTATTCTTATGTATTTTCTAATAAAATAGGAGGAATGTTCAAATGGCAAAAAAAGTTCTCATTACCGGTTTCGATCCATTTGGAAAAGATGTAGTCAATCCAGCTTTGGAAGCAGTGAAGAAATTAGAAGGCAAAAAATTTGATGATGTGGAAATCGTAACACAAGAGGTACCCACCGTCTTTCATACATCGATTAAAGTCGTCACGGAAGCTATTGAGAAACACCAGCCTGATGTTGTTATTTGTGTAGGTCAAGCTGGCGGCCGTACACAAATCACTCCTGAAAGAGTTGCGATTAACGTCGATGATGCCCGCATTCCGGACAATCAACAAAATCAACCTATTGATGAAGCAATTGTGGAAGATGGTCCTGTTGCCTATTGGTCTACATTGCCGGTAAAAAGGATGGTACATCATTTGAAAGAAGCTGGAATTCCAGCGGCAGTCTCTAATAGTGCAGGGACATTTGTTTGTAACCATTTATTTTATGGGCTAATGAACTACTTGGAAAAAAACGCTCCTCATATACGCGGAGGCTTTATCCATATTCCCTTCATTCCTGAGCAAACCGTCGACAACAATGCGCCAAGTTTGGGGCTTGATACCATCGTAAAAGGGCTTGAAGTGGCAGCGGTGGTAGCGGCTAATGAAAAAGAAGATATCCGCGAGGTTGGCGGCACGATTAGTTGATATTTAAACATATCAACCAGACAACATTCAATTATGTTGTCTGGTTTTTCTATTTAAGATAGAAACTTACTTTTAACAGCTACCTACCTTCTTTTCTGGTAAAAAAATATTTAAAAGGAGGAAATTGTAAATAGAATGCAAGCAGAGGGAAAGTGTGGTTTACTAATCAATTGCCAAAGTGGGCTATCGTAGCTCATATCGTGCTTATAACCCTTTTATTCCTTTTAGGTGCAGGATGAATGTAAATATCGATTATTTGGGAAAGGTGTATCCATTTTCTTATTGGTGCTTGGTTTGATTCCACTCGGACTTTCTTGCTCTCCGAGACTGTAACATAAAACTTTTAATTTGTAGAAAAGAAAGAATGCCTAAATAAATAATACTCTTTTTTTGGGCGTTTCTGGATATGTAAATCTTCTAATTACTTTTGCTTTTTTGTCGCAAATACATTGTTCGTTCTCATTATCATTTTTTGGTCTCCCCATTGAGAAATTACAGGAAAAGAATTTTCGGATAGCAACGGTAACTTTTATGCAATAATGTTAACTTTTTATACCTACTTATTTTTATTTATATAGAAAGAGAGTCAAACGGTACTAGCCGTTAAGAGATGCCATTATCCTCGCTGTCTGGATTTTGATTGGCGGCGTTCTTTCATCTGACCCACGCGACACCTTTCACCATGCTATTATGAAGTACTTATTCATCATTTATGGGTTGTTTCTTTTTGTGTATTAAACCACCAAAATATATAAATGGTTTCAAGTCATACAAAAGAATAAAGAAAAGAAAAAGATGGAAGACAGAGCGGGCTTGTGATTTTAATGTTGCTCGTCTTCCTTTTTTCAGGTTAGATGAGCTCTTTTATTTCTTAACACCGTTCGCAACCTTTTCTTTTACCTTTGCAATATTCTCCATCTTATTGTCCCAGCATTTTTGACTTAAATCTACTGGATATTCTTCTGGATTCATGGAACGCTTGTATTCCTCCCATAAAATGGCTAAATTATCTTTAACAAATTGTTGGATATCCCTTAATTTTGGAGCTTGATAGACGAGCTTTCCGTTTACAAAAATATCATGATGCAATTCTTTTGCTTCAAAATTAGTAACAAATTTTCTAATAAAGGTATGGACCGGATGGAACATTTTTAATCTTTCTTCTTGTTCCGGCTTTTCCTCCTCCATGGCAATATAATCGCCTTCTGATTTATGGTTGATGCGGTTGATAATTCGATAAATTTTCTTCAATCCTGGGGTCGTTACTTTTTCAGGGTTGCCAGATATTTTAATGGTATCTATCATTTCACCGTTTTCCCCTTCAATTGATACTAATTTATAAACAGCACCTAATGCTGCTTGATCATATGCAGTAATCAGTTTGGTACCGATTCCCCATGCATCAATTTTTGCCCCTTGAGATTTTAGATGCATAATAGTGTATTCATCTAAATCATTAGATGCAATAATTTTCGTATCTTTAAATCCTGCCTCATCCAGCATTCTTCTTGCCTCTTTTGATAAATAGGCCAAATCCCCGCTATCCAGACGAATCGCTTTAAAGTTAATCTTATCTCCAAGTTCCTTCGCTACTTGTATGGCTATTGGCACACCTGATTTTAATGTGTCATATGTATCCACTAAAAACGTACAATCTTTATGACGTTTAGCATATTTATGAAAGGCCGTATATTCATCTCTATATGCTTGAACCATCGCATGGGCATGGGTACCTGAAACCGGAATTCCAAATATTTTCCCTGCTCTCACATTGCTCGTTGCTTCAAAACCGGCGATAAACGCTGCTCTCGCGCCCCAGATTGCTGCGTCCATTTCTTGTGCTCTTCTCGTTCCAAATTCTATAGCCATATCATTGCCGATAACTTGTTTTATCCGGGAGGCTTTTGTTGCGATTAGCGTTTGATAATTGACGATATTTAGTAGTGCCGTTTCGATTAATTGTGCCTCTGCAAGCGATGCTTCCACACGTAGAATCGGCTCATTTCCGAATACTAACTCTCCTTCTTTCATTGCCCGCAGCGTTCCGGTAAACCTCAATGTTTTCAAATATTTTAAGAAGTCCTCATGATACCCAAGTTCATCTCGCAAATAAGCAATATCGCTGTCACTAAAATGAAAATCATTCAAGTACTCAATGATTTTTTCCAAACCTGCAAATATAGCGTATCCATTTCCAAATGGAATCTTTCTAAAATACAGTTCAAATACCGCTTTACGATTATGAATTTGATCATCCCAATAAGTTTCCACCATGTTTACTTGATATAAATCAGTATGAAGTGCTAAGCTATCATCCACATATTTATTTACCATCTTTGTTCCTCCCAATATAAAATAAATCTTAAATCTCTCTTCCCATATTTCCCTTTTTACAATGGTCCATTCTATAATTCCTTATATTCTCTAATGGTATAGATGTAATTTGAATATTTTTAGAAACATACATCAATGTATCTTTTGTAAAGGACTGGTCATTCGATAAATATTAATATATTGGTCTTTATACCCCTGCTAAAGGACAACTCACTCAATAAACCTTAGCATATTGGCCTTTATACCCCTCTTAAAGGACAACTCACTCTTTAAACTTTAACGCATTGGCCATTATAAGCCTTCTATAGGACAACTCACTCGATAAATTTTAGCGTATGTTGGCCTTTATACCTTCACTAAAGGACAACTCACTCAATAAACATTAGCGTATTGGCCTTTATACCTTCACTAAAGGACAACTCACTCAATAAACATTAGCGTATTGGCCTTTATAACCCCACTAAAGGACAACTCACTCAATAAACAATAGCGCATTGTCCTTTATACCCCTCCTAAAGGACAACTCACTCGATAAACCTTAGCATATTGGCCTTTATAACCCTCTTAAAGGACAATTCACTCTTTAAACTTTAATGCATTGGCTTTTATCCCCTTCTTAAAAGACAGGTCACTCTTTAAACATTAACGTCTTGGGTATTTAATGCCTTTACATGGAGGGGTTACCCAACAACCCATGAGGTCGTTTGCTTGTATATGTTTAAAAAAGACCGTTTTCCAATAAACCTTTTAGCTTATATGCTTTAGAACTTTTCAACATACTATCTTAAATGGGAAAGTAATCTTTATATATTTTATGTATTTCTTAACGGGTTATTTGTTGAATATGGTAAATACCTCTTCTTTTGAATTTTATTTCTGATTATTGGCAATAGCTGAAAATGACTTTATATTTCACTATTAAACTTATTATATTAGAAATTATCCAGCAAAAAAAGGACAGTTTTCCTGTCCTTTTATACAGTTACGGTATTTAATTCTGTTAACTGATAAGCTGTTTCAGTGCTAATTTCCCTCATTAACTCTAAGATGCGATAATGATGGGTAAAAAAGATAATTTGAGTTTGGTTTGATAGTTCTAATAAAATTTTTAATGTTTCCTTCGAACGTACATCATCAAAATGAACAAGAATGTCATCGACAATAAATGGGATGGGTTCATTTTCTCTTACATAGTTTTCTATGCTGGCAATTCGTAAAGCTAAATAGAGCTGATCTGTTGAGCCATCGCTCATGCCGGAGACTTCTACTCTTTCACTTTGATTGCGAACTCCCATAATGACTGGCTGATCCTTTTTGTCATACTCTACGATTAATCCATCAAAGGAGCCTAAGGTTAAGCGTTGGAAGATTTCACTTGCCCGGCTTAAGATAGGACTTTGATTACTTTCACGGTAAAATTCGATGCCTTTTTGCAGTAGGATAGATGCCAATTTGTATGTGATGTACTCTTCTGTATAATTTGCAATAGCTGCTAACTTACTTTGTTTTTCCTCTGCAGCCTTTACCGACTCAAAATTTGCACCTTCTATCTTCACCATATACTCGTTTTTGACAACGCCATGGGCTTGTTCCATTTCCGAACGGGTTTGATCCAACTCTTTTAATTGCTGTTGAATTTCCTGAAGCTCCATTTCTAATGTATCTTTATTGGCAAGGTTCGCTTCCTCTAGCAGCTCCTCTAACATGCGGCCATTTCCAAGCTCAATCAATTGTTCTTCAATCTGTTGGATTTTTTCTTGGATATCACACTTTTGTTTAAAAGCGGATTCGATTTTTTCCAATTCTTCGATAGAATCACAGCCTGCCTGTGTAAGCAATTGTTCTAAAACTTTCATTGCATCTGACAGTTGCACCTCTGCTGTTTTTATCTTCTCTTTTGCTTGAGCTATTTGATTATTTAAATTGATCTGCTTCTCATTGGCAAGTATTGCTTTTTGAAGGGCATCATACATCTCCATCACAGCGAGGTCCATTGAGTATGGCACTAGATTGGTTGTAATGGTTTGATGGATGCTTTTCACACTAATTTCAAATGCTGCAATTCGTTCCTTTATAGCATTGATAACTTTTTCTGTCTGTTTGAGTTCATCATATTGATCAACACATGCTTCAAATGTCTCGAGTAGTTCTTTTACAACATTAGGAGACGCATCCATTGAAATACTGAGCTTTTCAATGGATTTTTGCCAATTTGCTTGCCAATTATTTAAAGACAGCGTTGCCCGCTTCTTTTTATCATTAGCATGGTCAAGCTTCTCTGCAATGATTTTTAACGTTTCCTGTACATTATCCCGTTTATTTTTCTCTTCGGTTAATCTCCTTCTCGTTTGTTCGGCGACACCTAGTAGTTCCTCAAGACTAGAAGTTTCAACGGTCGTTCCAAAAGCAGTTAATGTTTTTTCCAATAATGCAATGAACATCGCCTTTTTGTCATTCAACTCTTTTAATTGCATCGAGGTTATTTGCTTTTTATGATTTAAATCGAGAATGGCATTATATTGTTCCAGCCATTCCAACATTTCTTCCGGTGTTAAAGGTTGTATATGTGCTGGTTGCCAGTGTGCTATCCACTGCTTATTCCAATCATCCATCTTTTTCTTTTCCACATCTAAATTAGATGTAAGCATATATATCTTATTCTTACTTGCTTCAATATCAGCTAGAAGTTTATTTTTTTCTCCGACTTTTTCTGCTTCTGTACGTAGTTTATCCGCGATGTCATCTGCTTTCCGCATGCTTTTCTCAAAGGCCATATCAATTGGAGTGCCTTTTGAAAATTGCTCTAGAGCAGTCTGATTATATTCACCGCTATTGAGCTTTTGACGGATCACAATCCACCCTGCTTCACGGTGAGTTCTTGCGCCTTCAAGCTCTGATAATGTCGGAATGTCCGTTAGAGATTCCAGTTCACGAATTCTCTTCTCATACGTTTCAATTGCTTCCGTTTCTTCTTTAATTTTTTGACGAAGCATTCCCATTTCATAACGAATTTCTTCATATTGTTTTTGAAACTTCTTCACCGTTTCTTTTAAATTAGGAACCTTTAATTGCAATAATTCTTCACTTGACCCATCAAAAAGTGGTAGATTACGGATTAGATTTGCAAGCTGATTCTCGCATTGCCGCAATTGCTCTTGTAATTCTTTTTGAACTCTGTCTAGATTGCCTTCCGCTTTTACTTTATCGATGGCAGTTTCTAAAGATCCTAGATTTCCAATATCCTGTAAATACTGTAACACTGTTTGTGTTTTCGTTAGTTCTTTTTCAAGAGCTTCCAATTCTTCCTGTGCGTTCTTTTCGTTCGATTCTAATAAAGGCTTCTGTTCTGCCAAATCGCGAATGGTTTTCTTTAGTTCTGCGTGAATACGATATTGCTCCACAATATGAATATTATCTGTTTCACGACCAAGCTCTTTTAACATGGAAAGAATAGTTTGTTCTAATTGCCGGTATTTCCCTTCTTGAATAGGAAGCTGTTTCACGTCCTTTTGATAACTGGAGCTATCTCGATATAAGGATTCTATGAGAAACTTTTGATCCAAAATTCCTTCTGGGATAAAGATAGATTGTAATTCGCGTTCTTTCATTTGCAGCTCTTCCTCTGCATTTTTCTTGGCATCTTTTGCAGTTTCTAATTTTTGCAAGTTTTCTTTCCGAAGCTCTTCCATTCTTTCCGGGAGGTCAGGTATATCTGAAAGCTCAGCATATTTTTCCAACATTTCTTTACGAAGTGCGATTTTCGGCAACGTTTGTTTTAATCGTTTTAATTTGCTTTCTTCTTTTGTTAATTGTTTTATATCTTCTTTTAACTTTTCTATTTCCTTCTTACCATCCAAAAATTTCCGTTCAAGCTCTTTCCAATCTTGGATTTTTAATTGATTTTCGGTGATATTTTTGGTTAGATCTTTTTCTTCTCTTAATGCACTATTAATAGCTGTTTTGGATTTGTTTTTCCCATAAAGACTGCTTGTCTTTGTTTCTAACTCTTCCAGTACATTCCGAAGCACATTGATTCCTGAAGCAGCTGAAAATAGACTTTGAGCCACATTCCCATCACTTTGCAAAAGGGTTTCTCCGCCTTCTCTAAGTCGAACATGGTCCAAAGCAAACATATTCGTAAATTGCTGCTCCGTAATGCCATTTAAAAAGGCTGCAACCATTTTCTCATCAAGAGGATTATTATTTTCGTCTAAAACCGTATTTTTTTGCCCTTTCCGTCGTGCAAATTGCAGTTTTTCCCCATTTGCTCTTTGCAGTTCTCCTTCAATTCTCAGTTTTGCATTGCTATGAAGGAAAGCATCTGCTGTTTGTCTTGGGAAGCCATATAGATAATTGGAAATAGAACGAAGTATCGTACTTTTCCCCGCTTCATTTGGGCCATATATTAAATGGAAGTTTTTATTCTCATCAAAGAACAGATGATAGTCTGTGAAATGACCGAATGCTTGTAAATTTAAATAATTAATTTTCATGCCGTTTCCACCTCAGACTGCGTCGTCAAGTAGTGTAAAATTAGCTCTTCCACTTCTTTCAGCCTTTTCGTGAGAATGGTTGGATCGGTAAAATCAAAAGCATCTTCTCCATTTTTTAATTCATAAGGCAATGCGGACCCCAAATCTTTAAATTCTTGGAGCAAAAGCTCAAATGTTTCCTCATCTTTACTTAATTCCTCCATGTATTCTAGGATGCTGGCAATTGGGGTGCTCTTTTCTTTCCATTCCTCAATATCAATTTTGCGGGTTGTTTCGATTTTCACCTTTTCAATCCAAATATCACCATATCCCACTTCAAGTGCCAATGACCGTAAATTATTGATTACATGCTCTCTTTCTACTAATAACGCTTGATGTGCATCCGTTGATCCGTTGATGCGAACTCGAATAGCTAAAAATCTGCCTTCAGAAAGTTGGTAGAGTTCCTCTAATTTTTCTCTTACCGCATCCATAACGTCCTGTACCGTTTCACAGGAAGATGCATCAACAGAACAGACCTCCCACCTAAGTACATCAAGGGAATGATGCTCATATTGATGGATTTGACCATCCTTTACTGTCACAATCGTACATCCTTTTTTTCCTGTTTCTTTAATATGTCGACCCTGTATATTTCCTGGAAAGAGAATGACTGGATTGCTTTCATGGAGAACTTCTCTTAAGTGGATATGCCCTAATGCCCAATAATCATAGCCCTTTTCCTTTAAGTCATCTAAGGAACATGGAGCATAACTTTCATGACCCTCACGACCTGTTGCGCTCGTATGCAATAATCCAATGTTGACATACCCGTCTATTTTCGTTGGATAGTCCCTTGCAATATTTTCCGAAACCGCCCTCGATGCAAAACCTTGCCCATGTAAAGCAACATGTAATTCTTCTATCAAAACAGTCTCGGGTTTATCAACAGAGAATTCGATAACATTTTCCGGAAGTTTTAATTCTTTCGTAATCAAATTAGCAGCGTCATGATTTCCGCGAATGAGGAAGACCTTAATATTTTCCTTTTGTAATCGGCTCATTTGGCTAATGAAAAATAATCCTGTATTATAATCCTTCCAGTCTCCATCATATAAATCACCGGCAATAACAAGAAAAGCTACTTTTTTATCAATCGCCAGATCCACTAAATGTTGAAATGCTTCTCGGGTCGCATTACGAATTTTCTCAACTGGCGCCCCTTCATACTTTTCCAAGCCTCTTAATGGACTATCTAAATGTATATCGGCCGTATGAATAAATGTAAATTCCAAAGCTAACCCTCCCTTTATTCTAGTTTTCTTCCATTTTACCATAAGAATGGACGACTTTAAGAATTTGATAGATGAAAAATCTTCTAGTAGTTTTCAAAATAAAAAGCCACCTATATGGTCGCTCTTCTTATAAATATTTAAATGACTTTTCCTTCATATGGGATATACGGCATATGTAAAAAATTATAAGATGCTACCTCCTCTACTCTATTTAAGTATGCATGTAAGCTATCCGAAAGCATTAAGTTAACCGGTGAACCTTTCTCATTGATAAGTATAATAGGCTTTTGCATTGCATACGCATACCCGATTTCAAAAGCTGTACCGCTGTCGACATTGGCTCCTTCAAAATCATGGACTGCCACCACAACATCTGCTCTTCGCAAATATTTTAGATCATTATGAAAGGTCACTCTTCTCCATTCCTTCGAGCCAAATGTCAAATGCTTGAATTGATGAAATCTAGCAGAAAAAATATCTATTACATATAGATTCCTCATCAACGCATTTTCTAGCCTTTGTACTCTATCAATCTGCTCCTGATTAAAAAAAGGGCTTGCAATGAATACACGGACCATTTTGAATTCTCCATTTCCCATCTAAGTGGACAGCCTCCTATTATCAAAATACAATCAAAAGTGAAATCAACACATTATATGTTCTAACTAAGGCGAAATTTCATGAATAAAAAAAAGAATCTATAACCAGGATTCATAAGAATAAGCACTTAAACAATGGATGGTTGCCGAAAAAGAACAGCAACATCTGATGGAATGATCACCCCATCTCATTGAATAAAACACAGCCCCTTGCGCTCACCACATAAACATCGTTAGCACAAAGTCATTTAGTAAACCATTCAAACTTTTTCAAAATCATTCATCTCTTATATTTTTTAAAGAATGATATGTATAAAAAAATAGGTTATAGTAAATTATAAGCAATTTACTGGATTTATTTTGTTAGAGGAGAATAAAGCATGAAAATATATGTTGATGCAGATGCTTGTCCTGTTAAAAGTATTATAATTTCGGAGGCGACCAAGACTGGTACACCTGTTATACTTGTTACTAGTTTTCCTCACTATTCATCGGAAGAATATCCCGAGGGTGTCGAAACCATTTATGTAGATACTGGCGCAGATGCCGCAGATTATCGGATTATGAAGCTTGCCGAAACAGGTGATTTAATTATCACCCAGGATTATGGACTAGCTTCACTTGGTTTGGCAAAAGGATGTACGGTCCTACATCACAAAGGTTTTCTATATACAAATGATAATATCGACCAATTATTACAGTCACGTTATTTAAGTGCAATGGAAAGAAAAAGCGGAAAACGCACAAAAGGTCCAAAGGCCTTTACTAATGAAGACCGTGAAAAATTCAAGCAGCTTTTCAGAAAGATAATAGGTCTGGATTAAAATATACATGATGGAGGGGGAATGGTGATGAATCGTTGCGGATGGGTGAATCAGGATCCAATTTATTTAGATTATCACGATCATGAATGGGGAGTTCCAGTGTATGATGATCGGTTGCTGTTCGAACTTTTAAATTTGGAAGGAGCACAAGCGGGTCTAAGCTGGTATACGATATTAAAGAAAAGAGATAATTACCGAAAGGCTTTTGACAATTTTAAAGCAGAAAAAATCATTAATTATGATGAAAAAAAGATAGACGAGCTTTTACATAATGAAGGGATTGTCAGAAATAAGCTTAAAATTAATGCCGTCATTACAAACGCCAAAGCATTTTTAAAAGTTGTCGAAGATTTCGGCTCATTCCGCGATTACATATGGTCTTTCGTTAATGGCAAACCGATTCAAAATCATTTCAAGGACCTAAGTGAAGTACCTGTAACAACAGAGATTAGCGATAAAATGAGCAAAGAGTTAAAGAAGCGAGGATTTAAATTTGTTGGTCCCACAATCTGCTATTCCTTTATGCAAGCTGCGGGACTTGTTAATGATCATATTATGACATGTGACTGTTATAAAAGGAGATAAATGGAAAAGGACTCTTTTAGTCCTTTTTTCATTAATAAAGGTATTTTTCAACTTCTTCTAGCTCAAACATGCCGCTTTCATTAATAAAATTAGATAAAATTTCAACATGTGCCGCTCCAACGATGAGCAAGATACGTTCATTTGGACTTTCAGCAAGATCAGCAAGATTAGAAAACATGATTAAATTTCGCTGATACCACCAAATTAACCAATCCATACCCACATACTCTTCTGCTTCCTTGATTCTTGCAATATTAATATTTAGTGTATGATGCTGTTTGATTTCTGCTTTTTCATTATATTCACGATACATTTCTAAAATTGTTTTATAGTCCGAATCTGTTTGAGCAACTTGTTTATGAAGCCAACCAAAAAGAGAATCGAATAATTCTGGCTGATGTTCCTTTGCCCACTCATAAACATCCCCGAAACCTTTCTTCCCAACACCTTGCTCCATCCAGTCAATACAGTAAATTTCCTTATGATTCATTTCGGATGCAATTCGAAAACCTAGTTGATAGACTTCGTTAACCGATAATTCTAGATTGCCATCTATATATTGTTTAAACTCCTTATTTAATGAATCTTGCTGCTTTTTTTCCACTTCCACTGCAAGTTTGGTTGGATGGAACTTTTTCAAACGCTCCACAACTTCCTTTATCTCCTCTTGTCGTGTTTCGGATAAAAGATTATCCACTTCCGTTTGAAATAAGTCCGTTGTTTGTCCCATATGAAAAGTTCCCACTATTAAAAGTGTAGGTTTTCGATTTTTTGTATTCATCGTTTTCCCACCTTTTTATATATTTTATTAATACCAATTCTATAAACTCGGGAAAATACCTTTTTTCGAAGTAGGATCAAAATGAAGTAAGGAGGATAAAGAATTTAAAAAATATGTTGCAGCGTCTGGATCAAAGTATTGGGAAACCAGAAAAAGGACAAGCACAACCCGCCGTTAATTAGATAAAATGAATTTTAAAGTTGTCTAAACGTTTTCTCAATTGCCATCTTTGCCCCATACAGCTAAATATTCGTTAAATCCTATTTTTTTCTGCAAACATACACCATTTCGTAACTGTCACTCGTTATCGGTTCTTCCTTCCAATTTTTATAAACATCGATTATTTCGAAGCCATTTTCCGTTAGTAATCTTTCCATTTCTTTCGGAAACACATACCGTAACTTGATATTGGTTCTTTTTTCGTCAATAACTTCCCCTTTTTCATTCATAAATTTCCTTATCGTAATATAATGTTGAATCTGATCAAGAGCATCATAACGGCTTATTGTATATACATCTACTTTTATCTGGTTTTCTTGAAACGACCTCCAGTACTCTTCTGTACTTGGTTGCAATAATTCCTCATAGCTTGGAAATCTTGTCCCGAAGATAAAAATCCCATTTGGTTTTAACTGTTTGTTCACCGAAGTGAGCAGTTTGTCTTGATCCTCATTCGTTAGAAAATGTTGAAACGAATTGCCGACCATATACATAAATTCGCTTTGTACGTGCAAATCAAGACTGGTACAATCCTGTTGAACCCATTTTATTGGCAAATGGAGATTTTTCGATTTCATGTTTGCTGCATCCAACATTCCTTTATGTATATCAACTCCAATCATCTCATACCCTTTATCTGCAAGTGGAATGGTTGCCCTTCCTGTTCCGCACGCTAAATCTATAATTGGCCCAGCAGATTTAGAGGCCCATTTTAACAAGAAAGGTATTTCATCTGTAAAAGCTTCATTTTCCTTATCATATAAAATAGGATCCTCGTATTCCTGAAAATTATCTTTATCCATTAAGTTTTCTCCTCCTATCGATTTAAATGTATTGCTTCAGTCATGTATTTCACAAACTCCCTTAATTGTTCCGGATTCCAATCGATTGGAATACTGGGTTTAGAATATTGCGACAAACTTGCCTTTACCAATTCTTTAAAGGACTCTGGAACGTTCATCAATCCCCATTCTCCTCCTTCTTTTTTCGAGGAAATAATCCCTTCTCTCATATAGAGTAGGATCCTACAAAGATTTAATATGTAATATACTGGATGGTGGACGATATCCTCCGCAGCATTTTCGACATCAAATAGAATAGACTGTCGATAGTATTTTCGATCAATTGGCTGAAAAACCTCATGAATTGGAGCACCGTATATACATTTCCCTCTTTCATATGTCACAACAATATGTGCAGCTAAATCCGGGTCTACCGAATCTCCACAGAGGTAATATTCATCCTCTAAATATCTCTCCCTATGCATTTGGGAATAATGGAGTTCAAATGGTGTTGGATAACGGAACATTCGTAACTCTTTTTCTAATAAAATACTCATTTCCAGTTTATATTCACGTAGCTTCAAAATATCGTCGATTATTTTTTTCTTTTGCTGGATCGTTAACTTTTCGCTTACTATGATTAAGACATCAACATCACTTTTTTCCGATTGAAAACACCCCATTGCCAACGAACCGTGCAGGTAGACTCCTATTAGATTACTCCCTAGGTGATACGTAAATAAAGAGCATACTTTTTTCAAGAACTTTTCAATGGACATATATCCCTACCCCCTTTTTATAGAACAAATGATGGCTCACAAAAGCCATCATTCACACGTTACTTGCTTTTTACGATGTTCTCAATCTGTTCGTTTACATTCTCATTTGTATAACCGCCATGATAGCAAATAACCGATTCAATATCATAGTCCAGGAATCTTTCTAATGACTTTAAAGCAGTGTCCATGTCAGGTGTATTCCTTGGAACCGGACCATGTAAAGTGCCATTTCCTATCACCATGGCATCCCCCGTGATAAGGGTTTTGCTTTCTTGTAAATATAGGCTTATATGGCCAGGTGTATGACCCGGTGTAAAAATCACTTCAATTCCTCCGCAATCTGGAAGCACTTGTCCATCTTCTAACAGATAATCAACTGGTGCTTTTGGAGGATTCAAATATAAAGCTTTCATTGGTTCAGGAATGGATTCCCATGCTTCTTTGCTTAGTTTATTAGGATCTGCTTTGATCATATGTTTCTCGCCTTCAATATAAGGCTTATCTTCTTTATGAGCATATACATCGATTTTCCAGTCGCATTCTTGTAGAATCTCTGGTAAACTTCCGATATGATCAATGTCTTGGTGTGTTAAAATAATGGCTTTTAACTTTTCAAATGGAACCCCGGCATTTTCAAACGCGGCTTGAAGTGCCTTTACCTGTCCAGGCATGCCTGTGTCGACTAATATTGCCTTCTGATCATCCCATATTAAAGCAGGGTTGATTTGAAAGCCCTGGATATTTAATTCAATCATTTCCACATTCTTTGCTACTTTCATACATTTTTCCTCCTTAGGCAACATTACTTAAATTTTCCATAAAAAAATGGTTCCAAATTAAAGTTTAAACCGTATACTTTATGTAGTTCACCTAAATATTCTATCATATCTGCATAAAATCCTTTCTTATTTGCTCTCTAAAAATGGAAAATAAGATACGACTATGATTATATATTCACTAGATTGGCTATAATTTTAATAGAAAGGGAGGAAAAGATATGGCTCGGTTCCTTATGCTTGTTATTTGTGTTGTATTAGTTGTTTTTTCCTGGCCAACTATTAAAGACTTTTTACATAAAAAGGATTATCAGGAGAGTATTCATTCTTTGCAGTCTAAAATAAATGATTTAAAACATAATGCAACTATTATAGCTGGTTCGAATAAGGTACATCATTTGTTAGATCAACTTCGTTCGGATAATAGTAATCAGCCAAAAGCCGAAACAAAATCCGAAAAAATTTCATTAGAAACTCCAACTAAACATATCTTTTCTGTCAATAATATAGAACTAGGTAACACAAAATCATATGTAGAGCGTCGTGTCGGAGCGCCAAAACGTTCCACACTTAATGAGTATGGAGTTAACTGGACGGAATATCATCATCGGTATCAGCAATTTTTTATGGCAATGTACAACAAAAAGAATCAGGTGATCGGTTTATACACGAATCAAAATTTGATTTCTTCCACTAATGGCATTAAAATCGGCACCCCGAAACAAACCGTACGTGAAAAGCTAGGCACCCCTTTGACTGGAATTCAAAAAGGGTTCACCATTTATCAATTTGATAAAAAAAGTGATTATGATGTGTTTTTGGTCGATGATACATACGTAACGATTTTTTACGATAAGTTTCAGCAAAATAGGGTAACAGCGATACAATTGATTAACAAGAACGTGGAACAAGAGAAAAAAGGGTTTTATACGAAAGCAAGCACCGCATTAAAAACAGGGTTTGAATATCAATTATTTGATTTAACCAATGCTTCGCGAGTAATGCATCATCTGCCCATCTTATCATGGGATCAGCATGTACAAATTACAGCGCGTAACCACAGTAAAGATATGGCCGTACATGATTATTTTGATCACAATAATTTAAAGGGACAATCTCCATTTGATCGTATGCAGCAAGATCATATTGTATTTCTTCTAGCCGGAGAAAATATTGCGTACGGCCAACTTAGTAGTATTTTTGCCCATGAAGGATTAATGAATTCACTTGGACACCGCGAAAATATCCTGCGCAAAGATTATCAATATCTAGGAGTAGGAGTTGCCTTTAACCAACAAGAACAACCATTTTATACCGAAGATTTTTACGCAAAATAATGTTGGGGATGGATGGAAGAATGCTTGTTAGGAAATAGTAAGAATGAGCGAGTTTTTGCTCAAAAATTCGTCGGGAGTGATGTATCATGGCTAGAAACAAACTGTTGGTTCCTGGTGCAGATAATGTTCTGAATCAGATGAAAGAAGAAATTGCCAATGAGTTTGGAGTTCAACTTGGTGCAGATACGACCGCTCGAGCTAACGGTTCAGTCGGCGGCGAAATGACCAAACGTTTGATTGCTTACGCTGAACAATCATTAAGAAATCAACAAGGTCAATAATCCTGTGATTTCTAATGAAAAGGGTGTCCTGACAAAATCAGGACACCCTTTGTTTATATTATTAAGGCGAACGTAACTAAATTAGGTTGGAGCTTGTTTATTTTTGTAATGTTATAAAGACCAAGTGAACCTAGTTTTTCCCTTGTGTTGGTCTTTTGTAGCCTTATAAAGACCATTTGGACCTGGTTTTTCCCTTGCGTTGGTCTTTTGTGGCCTTATAAAGACCATTTGGACCTGGTTTTTCCCTTGTGTTGGTCTTTTAAAATCATTCTGAAACCACCCTATACAATAAAGATAAAATATCCCAGAAAAGCCAGACATAACACATAGATTAATGGATGTACTTCTTTCCACTTGCCAAGAGCAATCATGGTGATTGGATATAGGATAAATCCTAATGCAATTCCAGTGGCCACACTTGATGTTAGTGGCATCATAATGATTGTTATAAATGCGGGAATTGCAATTTCAATGCGATTCCAATTTATTTGTTTTACTTGTGCTGCCATTAAAGCCCCAACAATCATCAACGCTGGTGCTGTTACCTCTGATGTCACGATAGATAGTAAAGGTGAAAAAAATAACGCGATGAAAAAGCATGCAGAGATAATAACAGACGTAAATCCAGTTCTACCTCCTGCTGCAATTCCAGCACTCGATTCCACCATCGATGCAGTTGTAGAAGTTCCCAGAACAGACCCAACCACTATCGATGCTGAATCAGCTAATAATGCCCTGCCAATATTCGGGATTTTATTATCCTTTATTAAACCAGCTTGACTGGCAATAGCAATTAAAGCTCCTGCTGTATCGAAAAATGCAACGAACAAAAAAGTAAAGATGACTGCTAATACCTTAGGGGTTAAGATTTGGTTTAAATGATGAAATACTATTCCGAACGTCGGAGAAATGCTAGGTATTTCACCAACAATATGAGCAGGTTTATCTATTACTCCCCATAATATTCCGATAATCGTAGTAATCACCATTCCATAAAAAATAGCTCCTCCAATGCGTCTCACCATCATAATAATAGTAATAATAAAACCAATAATCGCCAAAATGGTTGTTGGTTTTGCTAAATTTCCTAAGGAGATTATGGTATCATGATTCGATATAATAATTCCTGCATTTTTGAAACCGATAAAAGCAACAAAAAAGCCAATACCCCCTGAAATAGCATATTTCAAATCCTCTGGAATAATGTTAATGATCATTTCACGAATCTTAAATAAGCTTAATAAAATAAATAGTATCCCTGCGATAAAAACCCCTGTTAAAGTAGTTTGCCAAGGTATTCCCATTCCAATACAAACGGAAAAAGTGAAAAAAGAATTTAAACCCATACTTGGTGCAATTCCTATAGGGAAATTTGCTATTAATCCAATTAAAAGGGATCCAATAATCGCAGATAAAGCTGTTGCAGTAAAGACTGCTCCCTTATCCATTCCTGATTGACTTAAAATTAACGGGTTAACTACTAAAATATACGCCATTGATAAAAAGGTAGTAATCCCTGCTACAGTTTCTTGCCTATAACTAGTATGGCGTTGATTAAAATGAAAAAAAGCTTTTACCAAAAAAATATCCTCACTTTCTTTAAAAACAATGCATCTTGTACCAGTTAGAATAGCCTCCAAAATACTTTAATATAAGCGATAATCTAAAAATAAAGTTCGAGAAACTAGGACGACTTTGGTTAATCCATCCTTTTTTTAACAAAAACGATAAACTTTTTAAAAGGAGTGGTATAACGCAATTCAAATAAAAAAGCTCCCGTCTATTACGGAAGCTGCCATTATGATTCAAGAAGTTAATTGCTATCACATTATTTTTATATAATAACAAAAACTCTTGTAGTCAAGCCATTTACGGCAGCTTGGTAGAAACAATTAGGCCGTATTCCTAATCCTATACAAGACATGTTGTTAATTATACTGAAAGTGACACTTATTACAATAAAATTATAGAAACTGTAATGATTCTAATTTTTCATACAGGTAATAATCACCAATTAGCTATTTGGCAATGCATTCGAATCTACCGTTTTTGAGGTTAATTCTGCAGATTCAGCTATTCATTCAGCAATCTCCAACATATATATAGCCGGTTCCTGCAATAATTCAGCCGTTTTCCCCACTTATTCAGCCAGTTCTTGCAATGATTCGGCCATTTTTACCATTAATTCAGCCAATTCTCCCATTTATTCAGCCAAACCAAAAAGGAGACGTTTCACCGTCTCCTTTTTTCCGTTCCTATTTCTTTGAAATAACAAAAACACCGCCACAATGGGACATTGGATGAAACTCACAACGGAACTGATCCAAAGCAACAGAAATTTCGTCCGCTACAATGTAAAATTCATCGGGATCCCAATATTCGATACTGTCATGCTTGCATTTTTCTAGGTCAGCTCTAGTATGAAAAGAAATATCCCCAATAAAAATTCTTCCGCCTTCTTTTAGCAAAGTTAATAACTCACATATAAATTCTATTTTCCGCTGATCTGTTAAATGATGTAAGGCATAGGTACTAATGATGGAATCATATTTTTCCCCTTTTATGTTGATCGGCAAGCCTTCGGTAAAATCATACTCCATTAGGTTTGCCAATGGCATTTTTGATTTTGCCATTTCCAACATTTTTTTCGAAAAATCAATTCCATTAATTTGATGACCATATTCATATAATTTATGCGTCAATACTCCAGTTCCAAAGCCAATATCCAATATTTTAGAATTTGGCTTCTGCATGACTTCATTAAATATAGTGTTTAATACTTTTTTGTAGCCAGCAAATGGATACAAATTGCTCTCTTCACTTAATTGAACCGTATGATCATAATTATCCGCCCATAAATCAAAACCTTGTTTAGTTAGCAAGAATGCTCCCCCTTACTTGGAACCAGCTATCACGAGCACTACTTTATGCCCATTTTAGCAGTCCCTATTATCTCCCTTTGGCAATTGAAGGTTTTTCCTTTCTTGTTTCATCATGCATCCCACCTTTCATTGTTATTTTTAATAATATCTTAATTTTCGTTACTATTAAACTACCTTTTTCAAAAGAGTGCATAATATTCGCAATATCAACACTTATTCTATACTATTATTTATGACAAATAAGGAGTTGATTTCCTATGGCCAAATATCGTGTTGGAATTATTGGTACTGGTTTTGGAGCGAAAGTACATGCACCAATGATGAATTTTCACGAAGGTTTTGAAGTGGTTGCCATTGCCAGTGTATCAAGAGAGAATGTCAAAAACGTGAAGAAATTAAGCGGGGTCGAGAATGTGTATACGGACTGGAGGCAAATGCTTGAGAAAGAACAACTTGATTTTGTGGTGGCAGCATCCGCTGTCCATTTACATAAGGAAATGACCCTTGCAGCATATCAAAAAGGTATTCATGTACTTTGCGAAAAGCCAATGGCGCTAAATATTGGGGAAACAGAAGAGATGATTGCTGCCCGTAATGAAGCAGGAAAATTAGGATTGATTAATCATGAATTCCGATTCCTTCCCGCTCGAACTAAAGTAAAAGAAATTCTGGATAGCGGTGATTTGGGAGACATCATGCATGTTCGCTTTGAATGCACCTATACAAGCTATAATTCCCTAATTTCCAATTCACGGGGGTGGCTTGGCCAAGAATCCACAGGTGGCGGAATGCTTGGGGCCATCGGTTCACATATGGTGGACTCCCTTCATTGGTGGCTGAGCGCTCATTTCCGTGAAGTTTCTGCTATTCTCACTACACATGTTCCAGAATTTACAGATGAAGAGGGCAATGTGGAACACCGAACTGCAGATGATTCCTACCAAGTGATTGGAGCTTTAGAAAATAATGCGACCGTTACACTAGAGCTAATGTCCGCTGCACGCCAAAGTTCGAACAGTTTACGTCTTGAAATATTTGGCAATAGAGGAACACTTGTTATGTTGGATGATTCTAAGGTGTTCTTCTCATCAGGTGATGCGCCTCTTGAAGAGGTAGAGCTTGCAGCAGACATAACAGCTCCAGCAGAAATGCCAGCAGTTGCTGCTCGTTATTACAACGGATTTAATCGTATGTTGGATGCATTATTTAAGACTTTCGAAAGCGGAGAGAAACATCCATATCTTTCTGAATTTGAAAACGGCCAAATGACACAAAAAGTCCTTGATGCTGTTCGTTTATCTGCCAAAGAAGGAAAAAGCATCAACGTGAAATAGAGGTGCAGATACCTTCCCGGTTTATGCAAAGACCGAGTGCATACCACTCGGTCTTTATTTCGTCCGGTTACTCAACACACTAAAATTGAATCCACCGCAAGCTATCCAATATTTCTTTTGTAAATGGTTTATCCGGAAACAATAAAAACATAGGTTTTGATATGTGTTTGGTTGCCGGTTCGATATTTAAATATTCAAAGGTCGATGTTAAGGCGAATTGGTCGCTAAAAACACATTCTGAATCAAGATGATGATTATTAAAAAATACTTGTAGGCATTGTGTTTGTTCACCATCATTAAGTGTAAATGGATTGGTGATTTGGAATACCTGTTCATCAAATCCTGCACGAATCTGACTGGAACCCGATTTTGTATTTAAGTGAAAAACGGTATCTTCCAACGTCGATTTCTTTGACCATATTTCTGTAAAAGAATACTCTTTTATACTTTGATATGGATGCACTAATTCAGTAAAATGAGCGAGAATTGGCACTCCAGGTAATGTCAGAAAGTATTGCTTTATATTCAGGCCCTTCCATTTTTCGTGTTCTTTTAGAGTGGTTTCCATCACCATTCCATGCCATTCATTTTGAGCATGATCAACTTTCTTCACAAAACGCGACTCAGAATCTTCTTTCATATATGAAAATAAACTTACCCCATTCAAATAGGATCTCATTCCCCCTGCCCATGGATTCCACCATGCTTTCGGCTTTGGTTCAGGGTAGAAAGTATCGAGCCATTCTTGCCCTTTATAGGATAATGAATATAATGCCGGGAAGTAGCTGGCAGCTGCTTTAAATGTTAAGTCGCCGTTTTCGATAATAAAGCTAATATGATGATCCTCTTCTACTTTGGTCATGTTGATTTCTGTCTGATCCTCATTCAGTAAAAGCATGGAGCCTTGTACTTTCTGTGATTCCGATTCTAATCCATACTCAATTGGAACGAAACCTAATGAATTTGACAGAAAATCAATCTTAAAATCCTGATTATCCTCTTGTTGAACAGAAATTTCCTGCACCCGTTCTGGTTCTTGAATAGTTAGCTTCCCATGAAAATAACGATTTTGGATTCTTTTTAATACCAAGGTTTTCCCATTTTTCATTACAGGATTAAATGATTCCGGTCTAAGTTCCAGCTCTTTTGTCAACGATTGATTAGTTGCGAACTCATTTGCGAAAACTTGGAACTCATGAACGTTCTTGATCGCCCCTAGAGAAAATTGGATTGGCTTCGACTGCTGCTTTTCGCTTGGATGGATCCTCCCAAGTTCTTCTTCTAAATAAAAATACCAGCCCTCAAATCCTAATTTTACCGATTCATCCCATGTAATCCCGTGAGGATCTTTTTGATCATCGGAAAATATCCAATTTCCAGTGACATCTTTGCTATTCAATTCACCAAAATTAGTCATTCTTGGATCACTAAAATAGATTACTTCGTTTTTCATTGGTATATATGTTTGTAGGATATGGTGCTGAATCGGCTGATAGATAAATAAATCATTTACTTGCGAATCCCCTACATTTTCAAGCTCCAGCCAATAGTTCAATAGACCTTCACTAAATAATTCAAAGCATAGAGCAAGCTTCATTGCATATGGTTTTTGAACCTCATAATAAAGCTTCATCGTTGCAGCAGTATCATTGTGATTCCATTCATAATGCGAAACTCGTTTTTTAGAAAGTTCCCCAATATATGGTTTTCCGAATTTAGGAGGAACAATGGCAGTCCTTTGCCCAGTCCTTTCATAATTTCCTATAGTTATAATATTATCTCTTTTACGTACCAATACTTTATAGTAACCATTTTGGAGATACAGATACTCTTTATCATATCCACCAGCCTTAATACCAAAGGACGGGAGAGAGAAAGCAAGAGTCTCTTTCCACTCATATTGTTCAGCATCACATTGAACTTTGATCGTACACTCAGATTGCAGAAATCCATATTTTTTGATAGTAAAAGGAATTTTGACCATCCCTTTTTCGTCTATTGTTGTTTTATGAACAGCTTGTTCCCATTGAACATCATGATTATCCGGCAATTCAATCATCACTTCTGCATGCTTCTTAAGATGATTTTCCAGCTCTAAATAGACATACTGTTCTTTATTTGTATTATATCGACTTGGTTGGTATATCGTTTTTACTTTAATCGCTTTTTTCGGATAAATGCCAATTGCAAATAAGGAAGATAAACCATTTAGATTAGTAGATATTTCGACCCGTGGATGAGTAACCCACTCATTTGGTTCCTCACCTTCTTTTATATCCACTGGCAGTTCAAATGTATAATCATGTTGAATGGTAACGGTTTGTTCCCCGCTTACGTGAATTCTATCGTTTTTATTTCCTGCAATCCTAGCATTTACAGGCTCTACAGATTTATTTTTCACCGCAAAGTTTATCGTAGACTCTCTGCCTTCTATTTGTGTATGTTCTTTTAGAGAAGCTTCTATTAAAATATCATTCGTTTCAATAAGTCGAATGCCTCTTCCGCTTTTTTCAATCTGAACACGCAGAAAATGCGTATCATTCTCCCAAACATATTCAAAATAGGTAAATCCATTTACTTTTATCCCATCAGGTTTTACTTCAATTGCCCTTACATTATCTTGGTACCAATCTAAGTGTTTAAAATAAGGCTTTATAAAGTCATTTTGCATGACAAGCGGGATAAAATTCATGAGATGTGTCGTTTCATCGCGATCTTCCCAAAAGAATCCGCATTTTTTATAGAGCGGTACAGCTTTTACGTTTCCAGGCCAAGTATACAGGTCAATTCTCGGAAATCCCAATTCCACTGTCTTCTCCACTGCTTTTAAAACTAGCTGTTTCCCAATCTTCTTGCCATGATAATCTGGATGGACATTTAACAAGCGGATATATAACGCATTAGTATCCTCTTTATATTCCGATATACCGCAATATCCAACCACTTTTTCTCCGTCTAATGCGAGGTATAAAAAAAGATCCTCTGAATTTGCCTCTTGTTGCTTCACTTGTTCGGCTGTTCTGACGCTAGCATCACCACCCCAGCTTTCACGGCTTTCATTCCACATATCCGCGACGGGCTGTGCCAGGTCTTCATGATATTGCACGATTTTAATTGATTCAGTTATAGAATTCATCTTATTTGCAACCCCCTGTATGTTTTTTATTCGTATTTTTTCTACGTTGAGTCGTCCTTATTGCTTTTTAATAACCTTCTTGTTTTTAACCTCATTTTTACCTCTCCCTTCTTATATTGGAAGTTTTTTCTTCCTTCCGTAATACTAAATCAACTTCTCCACTTTGTAAATATTATTCTGAAAAATGTTACAACTCGTTCTCTTTTCAATAACTAATGGTAGATATATGATATGATGTATAAAAGCAAAAAAATCAATAAAGTGAGGCTGCTATTTTGAAAAATACGAAAACAAATGCTATGCGAATGTTAGAGAATGAAAAAATAGATTACTCGATTATCACTTATAATGCTGATGATGGAAAAATAGACGGAATTTCAGTTGCAGAAAAAATCGGAAGGGACACAAAGGAAGTATATAAAACCCTTATTACACAAGGATCCAGCAAACAGTATTTTGTATTCGTCATTCCTGTTGCGGAAGAATTAGATTTGAAAAAGGCTGCAAGGGCAGTTGGCGACAAGAAAATCGAAATGATTCCAGTCAAGGATATTATGAAAGTATCCGGCTATATTCGCGGCGGCTGTTCACCTATAGGGATGAAAAAATTGTTTCCCACATTTATTGACTCGAGTGCTAAATCCTTAGAAAAAATCATTGTAAGCGGAGGAAAAATCGGCATACAGATTGAACTGACCGTTGCCAATTTACTGAAAATGGTTCATGGTACTTTTGGTGATGTATTGAAATAGTTTTTCATTTATCCATAAAAAAGGTCCAAATCATTTGTGATTTGAACCTTCCATAATGAATTCTATTTACTAGAATGGATTTGTTCCCAACAGACTTGCTGTTTTTACATAAACCCGTGGATTTAATTTTAATTGAGATACGATAAATTCCGCAATATCTTCCGGATGTATATACTTTTCTTCACTCTTCGTAATCAAGTTAGTTTTAACAGCAAGCTCCGTTACTACCGTACTTGGTGTTAAAGCTGTTACGCGAATATTATTACGGCGTACTTCTTGAGCTAAGGACTCTGTCAAACCTATAACACCAAATTTGGATGCACTATAGGCACTTGAGGTAGCTGCCCCATTTAATCCATTGGTAGAGGAAATATTAATGATATCTCCCGCATTTTTTTCCACTAATTGTGGAAGAACTGCACGAGTTACATAATATGTTCCCATTAAATTAACATCAATAATTCTCTTCCATTCTTCTGGGTCCATATCTAAAACACTTGCAAAGCCTCCGATTCCTGCATTATTTATTAGTATATCAGCAGTTCCAAGCTCATTTGAAAGTTTCGTTACCGCTTGGTCTACTTGCTCTTTAACAGAAACATCAACCGAAGCATATGCTGCTTTCACACCTAAACTTGTAATTTCATTAGCAACTTCTTTCAGCGTTTCCTCTGTGCGTGCCATTAAACCGATATGTACTCCTTCTTTTGCAAGGGCTACTGCAACCGCATGGCCAATCCCTTTTCCCGCACCTGTAACAAACGCAATTTTTCCTTTTAATGACTGTGCCAATCAAAACATCTCCTTTCAGTATGTATCATTTACCTCTGTTGACTTTTTTCAGTACTTCCATATTTTATGCCTTTTGTCCTTTATATACAAGGAACTTGCTTTCCTAATAATTTTCCTATTCAAGCAAAAGGAAAATACACCTATCTATTCTCCCAACTAAATACTATGCAAATAGGGATATTGCAATATTCGCCTTGGCAGTAATTGCGCCACTAGCGGGTTTCAAGACTCCACAATATAGCATCATTATTGTTTTTTCATATCAAGAGGATTTATTAAGACGGTCTCGGTTCACATGTAGCTTATATTATAGCTTGATTGTTGATTTATTCCTCACCAGCTATACTCGCTAGCGGAATATTAATGGTTGGAATCGACTTTATATTATGTCCATCATCCATTTAGTGGTCTCGACTATCATGGGGGGTTATGGGCTTTGCAAAAGTAAGAAGGCATAGGTGCTGTCTCAAATCATCCATATTCGTAAAAAAACGTCGGGAAAAGAGAATTTTCTCGACGTTTTCCCTTTCTCCTGAGTTATGAAGACTTAAAGTCCCGTTTCCTGTTAGTATTTATCTCACCGTCTTCAGAAAGAAACTACATGTGAAGACATCTGCTTTTTCTCTATACAAAATATGAATGACACTTTTTCTATAACAAAATATTAAATTACATTGTCCGTATCAATTTTAATATCTTCAAGGCTTATTGTCCCTTTGCACTCAGAGGTAATTCTGCTTATTAAAAGCAAACCTAATAAATCAATAGCGATAAAAATCATATAGGCTAAATCAAAACTACCAGTATATTTCAACGATATTCCTAAAATTACAAATGGAAGGGCGCGGATTGAATTAGCGATCGGTGTCACTAAACGGTTAGCTGATGCAAAATCATATCTTCCTGGTTAGATGTTTCCAGAATAGATTTTCTTACATGTAATAATTCTGCAAATATTGCTTGATTCCTTTATAAATGAAAACCCCAGCATCAAATGAATGCTGGGGTTAAAAATTGCCTATCTTTCCATAACCGCAAAATAATTCCCTTCATCATCTGCAAAGTTAAAAACTTTGCCAGACGGCATGTTGACAATTTCTCCTACTGTAATGTTTTTATCCTTGAAGCCCTTATATAGTGCTTCAAGATCTTCAGTAAAAAACATTAAGGACGGTGTACCAAGATTTATTTCTGGTGACATCTTTGCTACTAATTCCTTATTATGAAGAATGATGCTTGTTTCGCTATCTTCTGTAGGCGCAATCTCATACCATTTAAATCCTTGTCCATTATCTTCTTTCGCGATAAGTGTAAATCCGGCTTTTTCTCTCCAAAACTTCAAGGACTCGTCTTGGTTATTTACATATAGCATTATTTGACCGACTTTTTTAATCATCTAGATTCCCCTTTTCTAAAAATATAAACTTTTTATCATAATACACGATTCTTATAGTATATAGCAAAATCAGTCCACTCCCCATTTTCATAAGAAAACTCTTTTCTTATGCATTCAAAATGGAAGCCGGTCCGTTCTGCAAGTGTGATAGAAGGTTGATTATCCACATTAATATGAAGCTCAATCCGATGATAGTCTAAGTATTCAAAGAATGATTCAGTAGCCTTAGACACACTTTCGATTGCATAACCGTTTTTCCAATATTGATTATGGACGGAATATCCCATCATTGCCCATTGATACTCTTTTCTGAGGATGGTACTTATCTCTAATTTTCCAATGTTCACTCCATCCACTTTGCGAAATATCCCAAAAACATATGTGTCATCCTTTACAGCAGCCTGATAAAAACCATTTATCCATTCATTAAACCATTCCTTTGTGGATAAGGGCATATTCAAAGGGCGGCCGTCATCATATTTATATTGGGATGGTAATCGATTGTCGTAATTTATATACCAATTTTCATAGTCTTCTATTGAATACGGCCGAATGATTAGTCTCTCTGTTTCTATCCTCAAATTTGTTCTTTCCATATTCATTACTCCCTTTGCAGGATCTATTTCAAGTTTTTACTGAAAAAGCATAAATCATGGACATGCTCAAAGCCTGCTTTTTGATATAGAAGAATCGCTCCTTCATTAATTGAATTTACACAAAGCCCGATCTCCTGTATATTTTCATATGAAAATAACCATTGTAAGGCAATGTTTAATAATCTTCCCCCTATTCCTTTTCTCCTAAATTCTTCTTTTACTGCAAAAAATTCAATGCTTGCCTCACTAAACTCCGGATTGGCTTCTACATAAATATACCCGGCAAAAACGTTATGTTCTAAAGTGATGAATACTTTTCTGTCGTTATTTAATCTGTCTAAAATTTGCTGACCATTATAATATGATCGTGGAAATGCTCGTTGGTGAAGATGTATAAAGTCAGAACGAAACTCATTTGGTAATTCTATAAGTGTTTCTCTCTCGTAAAAATTTCGTTTATGCTTCTTTATTTCCAGTATGGTTTGTTGATTCTTCATTTCAAAACCTTGTACTTCCGCAAAATGAATACTATTTAAGTTCCTTTTATTAGGAAACATATAGATTTCCTCAATAGCAGCAGGGATATGCTCTAGCATCCTTTGCCATATATCGGTTGAAATACTCCAGTTCTTTTCCGTAATAAAAGGTCCCCACATTTCAGCACTATGATTTTCGATATCAGTATCCAAACCGATGACACCGATCAATTCATCATTCTTATATGCTGTAAGGAAACTTTCCCAATACGGAATATCCAACTCATTGGTTAATACATTTTGGATTTCTTCTTTGTCCGTTCCACAATAGCCAATATGACACTCCGCATTTTTATTCATTATAGAAATAAATCTGGCCACATCCTCCACTTCATTTCGATCCATTCTTTTTATTTCCATAATCATTCCCCTTCTGCCTGCAATGCGAGAATTTTTGTCGGTTATCCGGTACTTTTTTTTAAACTTCTATAAACCATAAAATTTTCTTTTCCCCAATTATTTACTAATGTCTCTTTCCGTATGACCTGCCATTTATTAAAAAAGGTTTGTCCATTTTTATTGAAGAATAGGCCATTTCCAAGATAGTAAGCAGCATGAATGATATCAGAATGCTCATTTTTCCATACTATAATATCCCTTGACTGCATCTGATCAATCTCACAATCTACCTCCTTATACCCTCGCAATTCCAGGCCAAGCAAAAAAGTATCAGGATGGACCCACTGATTGATGATCCACTCACTCTCCTCCAAACGATTTGTTGCAGCTGCTAATGTGGCCGCCAAGCAATTAGGGCCATTCATAGTTGGAAAGCGATTTGTATATTTTTCCAAAACAGGAGTTATCTTGTCATCATAAAAATCGAGATTTTCTTCTATATCCATATAGGATTCTGCTAATTTACTTAATAGATTCCTTTTGAAATCGACTGGTAACTGACTCCACATTTCCTTTTGAAATACAATAAATGAATCCGCTTCATCTTGTACTAAATAAGATTCCAGCAATTCTAGCGTCTCCGTTTGATGAATTATAGCTACTGCTTGTAACCCTTCTTGAACGAATACCCATGGATATATTAATCCTCTGTTTAACCTTTTTTGTATATGTAAAATCGCCGTTCTTTTATCTTGATCAAGGCTTGAAATTAGCTGGGGATGAGCTGCACAAACATATTTGCCATCTTTAGAAATATTCCATAGCTGGTAACTATTATTAATATCAATGTTTGTATAACTGTTATGCTCTTTAAATTCAGAGCGTGGAATAATGAGAGAGCCTATAGGCAGATAGTTTAGAACTTGTTCCATCGTTTCAAAGAAAAAAAGATCTATTTCCGGAACAGCTATTTGGCACCAACAGTCTAGTGTAGATTCATCTAAAATGGATGTTTGATTTAAATTACTCATTTGCATCTCCTTTCCATTGTTTCTTACAATTATATACTATTTCTAACGGAATTTTCAAAATTTTTAGGATGAAACTTTTTCATTATACAATTGCCAATGATGTATGATTATGGTAAATTATATACATCT
>Ga0224731_1011_pt1 | contig 32433 bp, 34 predicted proteins | sample IA1ulk_2_FD_161639 | JGI IMG/M metagenome (GOLD analysis project Ga0224731, IMG submission 161639) | Enriched cells from agricultural soil in Iowa, United States - IA12soil_GW_FP2(bulk) | ecosystem: Environmental > Terrestrial > Soil > Agricultural land | place: USA: Iowa | collected 2017-05-08 | reverse complement strand
CTTGGTGATTGGCGCGGCAACAGATTACTCGCTATTATATATTTCACGCTTCCGCGAAGAGCTGACTCATTATCAAACAACCTGGCAAGCCACGAAGGCGGCGTTAAAAGCGTCATTTGAGCCGATTATTGCCGCCGGTAGCACTGTTACTATAGGGTTGCTGTGCCTGTTGGTGTCGGATCTGGGCTCAAACAAGGCATTAGGGCCGGTGGGCGGTATTGGGGTTGTTCTCTCGATTATTGCGGCGCTGACATTTTTACCTGCATTATTAATGCTGTTTGGCCGGGTGGCATTTTGGCCAAAACGACCGCAATATGCAGAAACCAAGGAACACAGCGAGTACGAAAAGAACCACGTAGTATGGACAAAAGTAGGCCGGCTGGTCCGCCGCCACCCGCGCCGTATCTGGGTAGGGGCGGTTGTCGTTCTGCTTATTGCCTGCACGGGTGTGTTCCAACTAAAGGCAGAAGGCGTGTCGCAGAGCGATCTTATTCTCGGTAAGTCCGAGGCACGGGATGGCCAAAAAACGCTTGATGCCCATTTTCCTAGCGGCTCAGGGTCGCCGCTGTATGTAGTGGCTGATGTTGCAAAGCGATCCGAGACGGTTGAAGCGATCGAGGCAGATAAAGGTGTGGATTCGGGGAGTGTGCCGGCAGGCTGAACGGACGCCGGGGCAATGCCGGTTGGTCAGGCAGAAGCTGAACTAAGGCAAAAAATTTATGATTCAGTACAAAAAGAACGAGCCGCTCAGCTGGCCGGGCTAAAAATGCAGATTATGCAGCAGATGGCAGGAGCTCCCGAACAAATGGTAGAGGCCGCCTATCAGCAGGCATCAGCAGCTATCCCAACGGCTAAAAGTATCGCCGATGCAGCATATCCGTTTAAAGAGGCAAAAGAAAAAATCATTAACGGTGACGTTGCCTTTCAGGTGACATTAAAAGATGCCGCCGATTCGCTGGCCGCCCGGGAAACGGTAGTGCGGCTGAGAGACGAAGTACGTAAGGTGGATAGTAATGCGCTGGTAGGCGGCACAAGTGCGGTGCAGCTGGACACCAACGAAGCGGCTATGCGCGACGAAAGGGTGATTATTCCTCTTATATTAGCGGCGATAACTATTATTCTGATGCTGCTTTTGCGGGCGATTGTTGCTCCGCTCCTTTTGCTCCTTACTACGGTGCTCTCTTTTGCGGCGACGATGGGAATTTCAGCAGTACTGTTTAATCACTTATGGCATTTCCCTGGGGCCGACCCGGCGGTGGTGATATTCGGATTTGTCTTTTTGGTGGCGCTGGGTATTGATTACAATATATTTCTTATGACCCGCGTGCGTGAAGAAACGATCAATGCCGGCGTGGCTCGCGGGACAATCAAAGGTCTGGTTGTCACTGGCGGCGTTATCACGAGCGCTGGTGTCGTGCTTGCGGCAACCTTTGCGGCACTGAGTGTTATTCCTATCGTCTTTCTGGCACAAATCGCGTTTATCGTAGCCTTTGGCGTGCTGCTCGATACAATCGTTGTCCGGTCGTTGCTTGTACCTGCGCTAACGCTTGAAGTCGGCCGTGCTATGTGGTGGCCATCAAAGCTTTGGCGTCGTAAAGACTAGTTTGCCTACTGCAGTCCCATTAAGGGGATATAAGAGGTTGCTGTACCGTATGAAGTAGGATCGAATGATGCCGGAAGGCCGGTTTGCGCGTTTATATACATGCAGCGACGCCTGGTAGAGCCTGGTATGGTCGCAAGGAGGGCGTAGTTGGCGCCGGCAATGTAAAGGTGTGAAACGTTACTGTAGCCGCCGGTAATAGAAGCGACGTAAATAAACCTGCCCGTGCTTTGAGCAGGAACGGGGTTAGTAAGCGTGCCGACATACCAGCTGTCGCTTGTTGACCACATTGTGGAATCATTAGGAGTAACATCCTGTAAGATACCGTTGTCCGTATACCAGCCTAGCTGGTTGGGAACGCCGCTGGCCGAGTAAGTGTTGCCCGTTTTTACGGCAAGTACGATTTTACTAAAGCTGGTGTATGGCGGCACCCACATGCGAGTGAGCCATACGTATCCCGTACCAATGCTCCCGGATCCACCAAAAGAGCCGGGGTTCTCAGTGGCGGCAACAAGGCTATAGCCAGCAAGCGGGTAGGCGGGGCCTTCCGTAGCGATACTCCATGTTAGGCCTGCGGCCTGCCCTGAATCCGCCGTAAGGATCTTGCCGTCCGCGCCGGCTCCAAGACGCGAAACAGTAGCGTTGCCTGTTCCGACGATGAGATCTCCTTTGGTGGTAACCGTGCTCGCAGGTATAGCACCGGCACTGGATACGGCAGAGGCTTGCAGGGTGCCATCGGCATTATGGGAGACAGTTAAGTACTCGTTAAGGATCTCTCCCCACGTCTCACTGTCTGCCCCAGGTATTGGTAGCCGTGCCATAAATTCGTTTATTTCCGTGTTACTACTGTGCTTATGATTATAATAGCACGATTGGTTTGTCTCTATATAAAATAATTGCCCCAATACGATTGGGGTGGCAAAAAGGGGTGCTGCTCCTCCCGTCCGCCGGAACCCCTGGATGGGGCTCACGGCGGACGGGAGGTGTGGCGAAGTCGTCAGACGACGACGCCGAAGATGCCGAGGGTGTGGGTCGCGATGCCCACGAGACCACTCGCCACCGAGCCGATGGACTGTTCCCAGGCGAGCCACTGCGTGGACCCGACCGTGAACACTCCACCGACGATGTAGAACACCAGCCTGATGATCCCCTCGGCGGTCGTGCCGTTGAGAAAAATCAGGTTGGCCGTGCTGAGCGCGACGAGCGCGATCAGGGCGATGACCGGCACGTACTGCGCCGTGACATGCGCCCAGCCTGCTCCCGCCTTGCTCCAGTCGTCGATGAAGTCCAGGGGGATGACGTTGAGGACGAGGCCCGCGAGGGCCATCCGCAGCATCACCTTGAACGCGTCGACCACCAGACCCACGACGGGTCGGAGGAGGAACAGGATGATCGCGAAGTCCACGATCAGTTTGAGCGACAGGGCGGAGGACATGCCATCACCCCTCTCCCGACTCGATCATGAGCCGCTTGTTGGATCCCAGTGTGAAGGCCATCTGCGTACCTTCCGGCGCGCGAGTCAGCTCCAGGAGCTTCTGGCCGCAGGTGCCGGCCGCCGCAGGATCCTTGAGCAAGCTCGCGATGCTGTTGCCGGTAGCGAGGGCGTTGTGCTGTGTGAGCACGCCCTTGGTGGTGAAGCTGTTGACCACGTCACCATTGGGCGTAGCGATGCCCACGGTGACGGTGGTGTCATCCTCACCCCGCTTGATGGCCAGCACCTTGAGCTGGGGCTTCTTCGGGGTTGCGTTGAGCAGCCCCTGCGCGTAGCCGCTGCCCGCCTTGCTGCCGGGCTCGGACTTGGGCATTCTGGCAACACCGCTGGCTGCGGTGACCATGGCCTGAACCCGAGCGACGACCGTCCAGTCGAACAGCGACTTGCTGCTCGGCCTTTTGGCCTTCTTCCTCTTGGGGTTCCCAGAGCCTTCCGGCTTACTGAAAAGTCCCATGGATCACGCTCCTTAGTCGGACGACGCCCGAACGTTTCTACATATTCGGACCAGCAAATTATATACTAGATATGTGTATATTGCAAGTAAGTGGGGGATGCCGTAAAATGTAGCGGGGATGGCCTCGTCTGCCACGAGGGAGTGTGCAGTATGAGCTTTCATGTCAATCAAGATCCCGCCGAGTTTCAGAGGAGGATGGACAAGTTCATCAACGGTCTCATGGAGCTGTTCATGCGCTCGAAGCGCATGACGTTCGCCGCCAGGGATGCTGGGGACATCATCCTCTAGCTCATGGTCTGGGACAAGGAAATGGAGGCGTTCAGCAAGTACTGCGGGGAGCGTGGCGAGACCACGGTCTCCGAGTACTGGGGCGCCAAGGCGCTCGCGTACGGCATGGCCGGCAAGGTCAACGAGGGCCGGAGCTTCTTCGACAAGTCGAGGCAGCGCCGGACCGGTGGACGTTTCGCCGAGTGGAACCAGACGTACTACAAGTCATAACGCCATGACGGGTCGCCATCCCCAAGGTGTCTGTCAGTCTGCTGCAGCAATGCGCAGGCTGGCAGATGCCGGCGACACTGTATGTAAAAAACCGGCCAGGAGTATGGCCGGTTTTTGTTGATATAAAAGTATATTTAATTTTAATGTGAAGTGATCGTACTCGTCTCTAATTTTTGGCCAGTCTGCTTTTGGCCTCTAATAACAAAGGCGGCTATCAGAAAAGCAATCACGGCAAAAATACTTGCTGCCAGGAAGGCTCTTTTGTCACCTTCGAGGAGTGCCGCAACGGGTCCCATTTGCATGGAGCCTTGGGCGACCGAGGTAGCGACACCCGACAGAATAGCAAGACCGAGTGCTCCGCCCATCTGCTGTGAGGTGTTCACCATTCCCGAGGCAAGTCCGGCTTCGTTCGCAGGGACGCCGGAGGTGGCGGCGATGTTAATAGAAATAAAGCTCATTCCCATGCCAATGGCCATAAGAACAATCGCCGGGAGAATACCCACTGTGTAGTTGCTTGTTAGCGTTAGCTGGCTGAGCCAGACAAGGCCGGCAGCCAGGAACAGCGGTCCCATCATCAGGAACGGTTTAAAACCGTACTTTGGGATAAGCCGCGGGATACTGTTTGAGACAAGCGCCAAGGTAACCGGAAAGGGGAGGAAAGCAATTCCAGCCTGAACGGGGGCGTACTTCATGACAACCTGAATGTAGAGCGAAAGCAGGAAGAACATTCCAAGCATACTCGCCATTATCGGTGTCATCATGGCGTTTGCGCCCGCAACGTTACGGATCTTAAATATAGAGAGCGGCATAAGTGGGTGCGGAGCACGGGATTCGTTCCAAATAAACGCACTAAGTAAAACGACACTCGTTGCAAGGAATCCAATCGTTTCGCCGCTGAGCCAGCCCCAGCCAGACGCCTCGGTAAGCCCGTAGACAAGTGTCATAAGCCCCGAGGTAACCAGTGCTGCGCCCCGGAGGTCGAGGTGGCGGTGGGTAGCTGTTGAGCTGTGGGCTGGTACAAACTTTAAGATACCTAGTGCGGCTATAAGCCCAACCGGAACATTAATAAAGAAGTTCCAACGCCAGTTAAGGTATTCGGTAAGAAGACCGCCTACTACAAGGCCTGCGGCGGCCCCACCGGCGGCCACTGCCGTCCATACGCCAAGCGCCATATTACGTGCCTTACCTTCGCGGAAGGTGGTGAGCACGATAGAGAGCGCACTTGGCGACATAAATGCCGCGGTCATGCCCTGGATTGCCCGCAGGACAATCATCTCCGTTGCTGTTTGCGCCAACCCAATAAAGAGCGACGTAATAGTAAAGCCGATAATGCCGGCCAGAAGTACCCGTCTGCGCCCGAACAGGTCGGCTGCTCGGCCACCAAGCAGCAGCGTGCCGCCAAAAGTAAGGGCATACGCCGTAATCACCCACTGCAGGGCAGAAGCGTCAAACCCGAGTGCCTTTTGGATTGCCGGAAGGGCAACGTTTGCGACAGACGTGTCGAGGACGACCATAAACTGCGCTAGGGCAAGCAGGGCAAGTATAATTACACGTGATCGTTGTGTCATTAAAGTCCTTTCGTTAAATACTTGAACACGTGAACTATCATATATCCATATAGTTGAAGTAGTCAAGTAATTTGCAAAAAAATGTAAATTGCGCTACAATACCCCTATGAACGAAGATCCTCTGCGCGACAATTTGTACTGGATGCTTCTTCAAGTTGCCTTTCGCTCCAAGCACGGGCTGATGAAACTGGCCGAAAAATACGACCTGACAGTTGTTCAGCTGCATAGCCTTGGTATCTTGAACCCAGGCGAGAGTGTCCCTATGAACACGCTGTCATGCATGCTGCTTTGTGACGCCTCTAACGTTACCGGAATCGTCGACCGTTTGCTTACTCAAGGATGTATAAAACGCGAAGAAAACCCCAAAGACCGCCGCGTAAAAATGATTAGTCTTACGCCAGAGGGTGAAAGCCTGCGTAGTGTACTACTAGAAGAGATCGCCCACTACGAGCTCCCCGAAATCAGCCGCCTTACCGATGTCCAGCGGGCTGATCTGAAAGCCATGCTCGGGGTTATTTTGCAGCCGCCCGAGGCATAAGCGCTTTTAATTTTCCCCAATCTGTGTTACAATAATAGAAAGGATTGTCCCCGCAGGGGCATTATTTTTATGATAGACCACAAATATATTCGCAACATCGCCATTATCGCGCACGTCGACCACGGAAAGACGACGCTTGTTGATGGGCTGTTGAAGCAGAGCAACACTTTCCGTGACAATCAGGCTGAGATGGGGCAGAGTCTCATTATGGACAGCGGCGACCAGGAGCACGAGCGCGGTATTACTATTACTGCCAAGCAAACCTCCATTTACCACGGCGACTACAAGATCAATATTATCGACACCCCCGGTCACGCCGACTTTAGTGGCGAGGTAGAGCGCACGCTTAACATGGCCGACGGCGTTCTTTTGATCGTTGACGCCCAGGAAGGTCCGATGCCACAAACGAAGTTCGTGCTGTCTAAGGCACTCGAGCTGGGACTTAAACCAGTGGTCGTTATCAATAAAATCGACAAGCCGTCACGCCGCATCGCCGAAGTGGAAGACGAAGTCTCCAACCTCTTCTTGGAACTTGCCGTCGACGACAGTCAGCTGCATTATCCTGTGTATTTTGCCATTGGCCGCGAAGGCAAGGCTTGGACAAGCGTTCCCGAGAATCCATCGGAACACGCCGATCTTACTCCTATTTTTGAAGCTATCATCAGTGATATCCCTGCGCCAACAGTCGAGCTCGACAAACCGCTCCAGCTGCTTGTCACCTCTTTACAATACGATTCGTTCCTTGGCAAATATGCCATTGGCCGTATTACCCGCGGAAGCGTTAAAAAGAATCTTCCTGTAGCGCTTATCAAGCGTGACGGTACTATTATTAACAGCAAAATCGACCGGATGTTTGGCTACCGTGGCCTTAACCGCGAAGAAATCACCGAAGCTGGCGCGGGCGACATCGTTGCGCTAACCGGTATTGCCGATGCGCACATTGGCGAAACGATTGCTGATAAAGAGCACCCCGACGCACTGCCAGTGATTGATATCGAGGCACCAACGCTAAGTATGTATCTTGGTCCTAACACCAGCCCAATGAAGGGTAAAGAGGGAGAGTTTAATACGAGCCGTCAGATTGGCGATCGCTTGAAGCGTGAGCTCGAGACCAACGTCAGCCTTCGGGTTGAGGACGATGGTATTGGCTTTACCGTCAGCGGACGCGGCGAGCTGCACCTCTCTGTTCTTATTGAGACCATGCGCCGTGAAGGCTTTGAGTTTGAAGTTGGCCGTCCGCAAGTGGTAACGATTGTAGAAGACGGTGTCACGAAAGAGCCTGTTGAAGAGCTATTGGTTGAAGTTGCCCCTGAGTTTGTCGGTGCAGTCAGTCAGGAGCTTGGCGCCCGTCGTGCAATGTTGGTAAAACAAGAGCAAACCAGCAGCGGTACGGCGCGGATCGAATACATCCTCCCGACCCGTGCGCTTATTGGTCTGCGTAACCTTCTTTTGACCGCTACCAAGGGAACGGTGATTATGAATACGCTCCCGCATGGCTACGAACCACTTGGTTCTAAACTGCCAAAAACCCGTAACGGTGCACTTGTTGCCACCGATCCTGGGGTGACAACGCCGTACGCGCTTGAAATGGCCGAGTCTCGCGGTGAACTGTTTGTCGGGCCTGGTACTACCGTGTATCCAGGTATGATCGTCGGCACCTATAACCGCCACGACGATCTTGAAATCAACGTCTGTAAAACCAAGCACCTTACAAACATGCGAAGCAGCAGTAGTGATGGAACGGTACAACTGACACCTTACACGGAGCTTTCGCTTGAGCAGTGTATCGACTTTATCGAGGACGACGAATTGCTTGAGGTGACGCCAAAGTCACTCCGCCTCCGCAAGCGTCTGCTCGACCCGAACCTGCGTAAACGCGCCGCCAAACAATAGCTTGTTAACTTGCAAAAATCTCCACCGCAAAACGTAGTGGAGATTTTGTTGATTTTATTACGTTGTAATTGTTTGGCCCGCCATTGCACCTTATAAACACAACCACTATACTTACTATATAACCAAAAAATTCCATATGAAAATACCAGGCGAGAACAAATTCAAGTCCACTATCGTTGCCACCGCCGGGGGGCTTATTCCTACGCAAAAAAGTCCCGACGAAGCCCTTGGCGAGCTTTTTGACGACGTCCAAAAGCGCCGCGTCTACGGCGACGGTAAAACGTTTGTCGATCTTATTCCGCGCCGCCGCATGAAGCAGATCCAGCAGGAATACCTGCTCTCTAAAGACGACCCGCAGTTTGATCTCCGGGATTTTGTTTCACGCCATTTTTACGAGTTTGGCAACCTTAAAACGGCCTACCACACAGACCTTACTATGTCGCCGCGCCAGCACATTGCCGAGCTCTGGCATGTATTGGAACGGAAAAACCGCCGCGATAGGGGTTCGTTGATTGCACTGCCTAACGCGTACATTGTGCCGGGTGGCCGCTTTAGCGAACAGTTTTACTGGGACAGCTACTTTGTTATGCTTGGTCTTGCCGCCGATGACCGCTGGGACATGATCGAAGGAATGATAAAAAACTACGCCTATATGATCCGTAAGTTCGGCTTTATTCCTACGGCTAACCGGACATACTTTTTAAGCCGCAGCCAGCCGCCATTCTTCTCACAAATGATACGGCTGCTCGCCCGCCATAAGGGACGCACACGAACGCTTGTCGAATATCTGCCGTACATGCTGCTTGAATACCGGTTTTGGATGAAAGGCCGGCGTGTCCTGGCTAAAACCGAGCACAAAGCCGTGGCCCGTATCGCAGAAATGCCAGACGGCATCCTTTTAAACAGGTACTACGATAACAAGGCAACTCCGCGGCCGGAGTCACTGCGTGAAGACGTTGAGACGGCAAACGAAGCCCCCGACCGCGAGTCCGACAGGCTGTATCTGCATCTTCGCGCCGGCGCCGAATCCGGGTGGGATTTTAGCTCGCGCTGGTTTTCTGACCCCAACGACATCCGCACTATCCATACGGCAGATATCACCCCGGTTGATCTTAACAGTCTGCTCTACATGCTTGAAGAAACGATTGCCGAAACCTACCGTTTACTGCGCCAGCCTCTTTTGGCGCGTAAGTTCCAAGCTGCTGCCGAACAGCGCCGTAAGGGCGTGCTGGAATACTGCTGGAGCGATAAAGAAGGCTTTTTTGTCGACTATAATTTTCACCACCAGGAATCTACGGGACGTCTGACGCTTGCCGGTGTGTTTCCGCTGTATGCAAAAATAGCAACGACCAAGCAGGCAACAGCGGTGGCAAACCGGATTGAAAAAGACTTCCTAAAAGACGGCGGGCTGATTGCGACGCTTGTAGAGACGGGCCAGCAGTGGGATGCGCCTAATGGCTGGGCTCCGCTTCACTGGGTAGCAATCGAAGGTCTGCGTAATTATGGCCATCATCAGCTTGCCGATATTATTAAGCAGCGCTGGATAGAAACCAACCTGCGCACCTTCAAAGAGAAGGGTAAGATGGTTGAAAAATACGATGTCGTCAATCCTGGCGGTCTAGGCGGTGGTGGCGAATATCCTTTGCAGGATGGTTTTGGCTGGACGAACGGCGTACTTGCCGCGCTTCTTAAAGAAAACGAAAAGTAACTAGCGGAGCTGGTCGACGATTTTTTCGGAGATGAGCCGTACGCCTTTTATAAAGGACTTTGTTTTAGGTGGCGTATTGTACACAATACTGTGGAGTACTGCCTCGTAGTTGCTGACCATGCGGTCGAGCGTAAAGTTCTTTTCAACGTGCTGGCGGCAGTCGCGCCGTTTGATCTTGCCGATGTTCTCAATCGTATCGGTCATTTCCGAGGTGTTCTCGACAATAAAGCCGGTCTTTCCGTCCTCAACTACCTCTGGAACCGAACCGCGTCGGAAGGCGATAACAGGCGTACCGCAAGACATTGCCTCGGCCATGGTAAGCCCAAAAGGCTCTTCCCAGCGGATTGGCACCAGCAGTGCGGCTGCCTTTTGGTAGTATTTTGCCAGCTGGGCTTTATCTATAAGGCCCAGGTAAAGAATACGGTCGTTAAGATGCGGTTTAATGTGCTCGTCAAAGTACCATTGGTTAACCGGGGTATATTGGCCGGTAATAATAAGCCGCCGGCCCGTTTGCAAGGCAACCTGTACGGCCTCTTTAACGCCTTTTTCGGGCACAATACGCCCGGCGTAAATGAGGTAGTCCTCGGCCTCTTCGTTGTAGGCGAACAGATCGGTGTCTATACCGTTATAAATCGTGTCGGCGTAGGGCAGGTCGGGCGAATCACGCCGCTGGCTGTTGGATATTGAAATAAAGTGCTGGTTAGCCGAAAGGTTCATCTCGATAAGCTGCCGCCGTTTTTCGTCTAAAAAGTCATGCACGACGTACAGTACGGGCACCTTGGGATAGAGCTTGGCAAAACCCATTGCCGACTCGGGGTGGTGAAAAACAAGCGCGTCAAACTCGCCGGCTTTGGCACGCTCGAACATGTCGCGGACCATAAACTGGTCGTAGAGGCTAGGAATATAATCTTGGAACAGATCGGTCGTGGCGATCATTTCGTATAGCTGCTGTGCAGTAGAGGCAAGCGGCCGGACATTGTTTGTGATAACCTTAACGTTATTGTTAAGGTGGGTTCCCTCCGGGCCAAAGAAAGTTACCTCGTGTCCACGAGCACTTAAGCCCTCGGCGATTGATACGGCAACTCCTGTCGGTGAGTATGCGATGTCGTTCGGCACGGGTGAAGCCAGAAAAGCTCGCACCATCATGGCAATCTTCATAAACTATGTACTTCCATTGCTGTCTTTACCTATTATACCACGCACGGCCAGCTGCAAGATACATATATTTTACACCCCTCGGGAGTGCTGTGTGTCTAAAACCTCTAGCGATTTGCTACAATAGGCCTATGGCACGCTGGAAAGACGTCAACGGAATTTATCAGATTTACCCGCGCAGCTTTAAAGATTCGAATGGTGATGGCATTGGTGATCTGGCTGGCATTACAGAAAAGCTGGAATATATTAAAGGGGGTAAAAATTCTTTAGGGATAGATGCCATTTGGATCTCTCCTTTTTTTATGTCGCCCATGGCCGATTTTGGCTACGACGTGTCGGATTATACCCGCGTCGATCCTATTTTTGGTACTAATCAGGACTTCGAAGCGCTGCTAAAAGAGGCGCACGCGCGGAGCATAAAGGTAATGATCGACTATGTTCCCAATCACACTTCCGACCAGCATGCGTGGTTCGAGGAGTCGCGGCAAAGCCAAACGAGCAAAAAACGCGACTGGTACGTCTGGCGGAGTCCTAAGCCCGACGGCTCGCCGCCTAATAACTGGCTGAGTGTCTTTGGCGGTTCGGCGTGGCAGTTCGACGAAAAAAGCGGCCAGTATTATCTGCACAGCTTTTTAAAAGAGCAGCCGGATCTCAACTGGGACAACCCTGAAGTGAGGAAGGCAATGACCGGTGTGCTGGATTTTTGGCTGTCGCTTGGCGTTGATGGTATTCGGGCCGATGCTGTCCGCTGGCTGTCAAAAGATCCCGATTTTCGTGACAACCCGCCTAACCCCGATTACCGCGAGGGTGAGGATCCCTATCACCAGCAGCTGCAGCGCTATAGCCGCTACGGGGCACGCCTATTTGATTATCTAAAAGAGATCGCCGCAACAATCGAGGCGTATCCGGACAGGATTATTCTTTTTGAGGATCACCCCGACAATCAGTCTGACGTTAATGAACAGTACGCGGCCTTTTATGCGGTTAACCCCGTGGTAGCGGCGCCGTTTAACTTTGAAGGGTTGGAAACCAGTTACGGCGCAAAAAACTTCCGGACCTTTATTGATAATTTTCAGCGCATGACAGGGAGTGATCTGCGGCCTTTTTATTGCTTTGGCAACCACGACGAAGCACGGCTGGCGTCGCGTTTTGGCACCGCCCAGGCCCGGCTGGTTGGTTTACTGCAGCTGTCGCTGCCTGGTATCCCTGTTGTGTATTATGGCGACGAGCTAGGGATGGAGAATGTCTCGATAGCCGCTCATCTTATTCATGACCCGTTTGAAAAGCGTGTTCCCGGCTTAGGACTCGGGCGCGATCCGCAGCGGACGCCTATGCAGTGGACCGGCGACAAGGGAGCTGGTTTTACAACCGGCACGCCGTGGCTGCCAGTTGCCCGGGATTTTACTACCCGCAACGTAGCCAGTGAGACACTCGCGCCGCACTCGTCGCTTACCATGTATCGGACGCTTCTCGAACTGCGCCGTTCGGCAATATTTGAAGAAGGCCGTTACGTCGAATGGGAGGGGAGCGACGACGCGATCTTTGGGTTTAGCCGTGAAAATGAGTCGGACAAACTTTTGGTGCTGCTTAACATGTCGGACCATCCTACTATCTGCCGGCAAAAAATCGACGGCGCAATGATCTACTCCACGCATGTCGCAGTAGAGTTTGAGCCCAAGGAGCATCTGCTTCTTAAAGCCCACCAAGGGGTTATTATCCGCTTGCCGAAAAGCTAAAAGATCTTTTTGCCGTTTAGCTCGTTAGGCAAAAAACCTTTGCCGTGCTTAAAGTCGGCTTCCCATTTATAGCCTTCGTTATATCCCAGGTCCTTCATTAGCTTTGTTGGTGCGTTCCTTAAATGAAGCGGAACCGGTGCGTCGGGATACTGGCGGGCAAGTTCGCGGGCGCGGCCCATGGCGTCGGTAGTCTGGCGCGATTTTTCGGCCTTGGCGAGCGCGGCGGCAACATGGAACAAAATGTAATTGCTCTCGGGCATGCCTATGCGTTCAACGGCCTGGAACGCGTTAAGTGCAAGGCCAAGAGCGCCGTTGCCAGCCAGGCCGATGTCCTCACTGGCAAAGATAATCATGCGTCGGGCAATAAATTTTGGGTCCTCTCCGGCGTCGAGCATTCTGGCTAAATAGTACAGCGTGGCGTCTACGTTGCTGCCGCGCATGCTTTTAATAAAGGCAGAAATAACGTTGTAGTGCATTTCGCCTTTTTTATCGTAGCCGGGGACCCGTTTTTGGGCGGCCGTTTTTACTATCTCGGGGGTTACTTTTTCGCCCATCGAAAGCGCGAGTTCTAGGTTGCCAAGTGCCACGCGGGCGTCGCCGCCGGAAAGTTCAGCAAGGTAGTCCAGCGCCTTTGGGGTGACCCTTTTGGTAGCTTTTAACTCTTTTAAGGCACGTTTTAAAATGGTAATAACTTCGTTTTTTTGGAGCGGCTCCAGTACGAGTACGCGGCTGCGCGAAAGCAACGGCGTAATAACCTCAAAGCTTGGGTTTTCGGTGGTGGCGCCAATAAGCGTAATAAGGCCCGACTCAACATGGGGCAAAAACGCGTCTTGCTGCGCTTTGTTGAACCGGTGGATCTCGTCGACAAACAGGAGTGTCCGCAGTTTTAAGTTCCAGTTTTGACGCGCGTGCTCAACCACGCGTTCCACATCTTTTTTACCGCTGGTAACGGCCGAGAGCTCAATAAACTCGGCGTTGGTTTCGTGGGCGATAATCCGGGCCAGGGTAGTTTTGCCGCTGCCGGGTGGTCCCCATAAAATAAGGCTGACAGGTTCTTTGCCTTTAACGATCTGCCGGAGAATCTCGCCCTTGCCAAGCAAATGAGCCTGGCCGATAACATCGTCCAGGGTTGTTGGTCGCATTCGCTCCGCCAGCGGCACTCTTTCCATACCTCTAGTATACCGTGTGGCTCTTGCAGATACCAACCAAGGCAAGATGTGCTACAATAAAGCAAATGGAACGAACTGCCGTATTACTACTTTTTGGCGGTGAATCGTCTGAGCACGAGGTCTCGATTTCTTCTGTGCGTAATGTTTACGCGGCAATTGATAACACTAAATTTGCCGTCCATCTTGGCTACATCGACCGCCAGGGGAAGTGGTGGCTGATCGACCGCCTCACTCAGGAGATCGACACGCACGGCGCGCCTCAGCTGGTACCCGTTTTAGGGGCTGGCAGCTTTGTTACTTTGCCTAGCGCCCGCGTTATCAAACCCGATGTTATTCTGCCTATCCTGCACGGCAAAAACGGCGAGGACGGCAGCGTTCAAGGGTTGGCCCAGCTGCTTCATATTCCTATTGTTGGCTGCGATATGACTTCAAGCGCGATCTGCATGGATAAGCTGGCAACCAAAGAGATTCTTATGACGGTAGGAATCCACGTGGCGCCGTACGAGGTACATCGGGCGGGAAACGACGTGCCCGACTTTAATCACCTTAGTATGAAGCTTGGCAGTCCGATGTTCGTAAAACCGTCCCGCGCGGGTAGTTCAGTTGGCGTTAGTAAGGTATATAGCGAAGAAGAGCTTGCCAAGGCGCTTGTCTCCGCGCATGAACACGACGAAACTGTGCTGATCGAGCGCGGCATATCAGGGCGCGAGCTCGAGGTATCGGTATTAGGTAACCCGCCGCACCACAAAGCAAGCGGTGTGGGCGAGATAAAACCCGGTGATGATTTTTATAGTTACGACGATAAATATGCAGCCTCAAGCACCTCGCAGGTGATTATTCCCGCCGAACTCGACGAGGATGACGCAACGCGAATCCGTAAGGCAGCCGCTAAAACATTTGAGGTACTTGGCTGTAAGGGGCTGTCGCGGGTAGACTTTTTCCTGGCAGATGACGGCACGCTGTATGTTAACGAAATCAACACTCTGCCTGGGTTTACAAATATCAGCATGTATCCAAAACTGTGGCGCCAAGAGGGTATTTCTTACTCGCAGCTTATCGAGCAGCTTATCGCGCTTGCGCTCGGAACGTTAGAAACAACAGATAACGAGGAGTCGGAATAATGGACGGGTTTACTATAACACTTTTTATACTGATCTTTATTTTTATTGCCAGCGGCATAAAGGTGGTCAACCAGTATGAGCGCGGGGTTGTCTTAACGCTAGGAAAATTTACTGGTATACGCGAGCCCGGGCTTCGGCTGATTGTGCCAGTGTTCCAGCGCATGATCAAGGTTGACGTAAGAACAAACACCATAGATATTCCAAAACAAGAGGTGATTACCAAAGATAATGTAACGGTGAATGTCGATGCGGTCGTTTACTTTAGGGTTAAAGACGCCGAAAAGGCAGTGCTGGAGGTAACCAACTACATTTACGCAAGTAGCCAGTTTGCCCAGGCGGCACTCCGTGACGTTACCGGTAATGTCGAACTCGACTCGCTGCTTGGCAAGCGCGACGAAGTCAGCGTGCAAATTAAAGAGATCGTTGATACCCAGTCTGAAAAATGGGGTATTGATGTTGAGAGCGTAAAGATCCAAAACATCGAACTGCCGCAGGACATGAAGCGTGCAATGGCAAAACAGGCCGAGGCCGAGCGTGAGCGCCGTGCGGTTATTATTACCGCCGAGGGTGAAAAAGCTGCTGCACAGGCCGTGGCCGATGCTGCCGGTATCCTCTCTAAAACAGTGGGCGGTATTAATATCCGTACACTGCAGACGCTTGAAAAAATCGCCGTTGAGCCAAGTCAAAAAACGGTTATTCTTGTGCCGTCCGAACTCACAAACGCCGTTTCAAGCCTTCTGGGCAAGTAGCCTTGTGAAAAACGCCCTTCTCTAGTAAAATAAGTGAAGCTTGCACTTCGTTGCAGCCCTGTGTGGCTCTTTAGCTCAGTTGGTAGAGCAGAGGCCTGAAGAGCCTTGTGTCCCCAGTTCGAGTCTGGGAGGAGCCACCAAAGAAATAACCTCATCGTTTGATGGGGTTATTTCTTTGGTTGTCTTTGTCTGTGCCCCGATATAGTACCCAGAACGTCATTTAGGGCACGAGATCCGATTTAGTACTTGACGTATCCATAACTAATTGTTAAGATCTTAATATTAAGAGGTTAACAATTATGGAAAAATCACCAGTATATATATTACATAAACTTATCTTCGCCCTCGATAGGGCTGCCGACGACCTGCTTCAAGAAAAGTTTGGGATCTCACATAACCGCGCCGTTGTTTTGGTCGCAATTCTTGATGATCAAAATATAAATCAACATCAAATAGCACTAAAGTTAGGGCGCACCGATGCCGCTATTAGCGCACTGCTTGCCGAGCTTAGCAAAGATGGCTATGTGGTTGTGCGGGTAAGTGATCAACATAAGCGGAAGAATATCGTTGCCCTTACCCCCAGCGGAGAGACGTTAGCCCAAGAAGCGGCCGGATTTTTGACCGGTAAGTTTAACAGCCTCGCGGCTGCGGCGGAGGTTGATGCTGCAGATTATACCAAACAAACCGAGCGCTTATTTAAGGCGCTTACAAAGAAAGAATCCTAGTAATGACAAGTCCAATTGGTGGTATGTTCCTTAGGCCATTTAAGCAGCGGGAGAACCGCAAGAAGCTCGCCATTACGTCACCGCGGAGTATCCGTGAAGAAAGCTATGTTTCCATTGGAGGTATAGACCAATGGGTGACGGTCCGTGGTCAAGATAGAGATAACCCTATACTTTTGTTGATTCATGGCGGACCAGGCTCGCCGTACACGCCGTTTAACCCATTACTAGGCGAATGGGAGAAGCAGTTTACCGTTGTCCAATGGGATCAGCGCGGCAGCGGCAAGACGTTCATAAAAAATAACAAAAATACCTCAGCCCCGCTAACCTTTGATATGTTGGCAAGTGACGGCATTGAACTAACCGGTTATATTCTTCAGCGGCTGGGCAAGAGGAGGCTGCTCTTGGTTGCAAGCTCGGCGGGAAGCTACGTGGGGCTTATAATGGCCAAGCGCCGGCCCGACTCATTTATTGCCTATGTGGGAACAGACCAAAATAGCCCTGGCGGCTGGGAGCTTTCCTATGAGCTGACGCTGCAAGCGGCTCAAAAGGCCAACGATAAAAAAGGCTTGCAGGTAATTGCCGGTATCCCAAGCAATCCTGTGTCGTGGACGAGCAAGCAGCACTTAGCCCTCAATAAAGTTGCGATAAAAGATACAAAGAACGTGCCGAATATGATTAATGATATTGTGCTTCCCGCTCTATTGTTCTCACCCGATTATAAGATGAAAGATATTGCCGCAATTGATAAAGGCATGCGCTATATGTCGGATCAGCTGTTTGAAGCCATGAAGACATTTGATTTTGAAGCACTTGGCTACGACTTTAAGCTTCCTTTTTTTGTACTGCAAGGGGCTGAAGATATCGTTACCCCCGTTGCTAGTGCTCGGGTCTATGTAAACCTCATTACCGCACCTCAAAAGGGCTTTGTAACAATTGGCAAAGCGGGCCATATTGCTGCATTTTGTCACCCGCATGAGTTTTTGCAACAGATTATCCGCATACATGAGTCAACGGTCCGTTAAGGTAATATTAGGCGCGTTGGAGCGTTTGTGGCTGGTGTGATGGGGCTATTTCTTTTAGGTGCATGCTACACTTAAAGTAATGAAGACTGAAATTGAAGCCAAGTTTCTCCGGGTCGACCCTAACGATATCCGCGACCGCTTGCAAAAAGCTGGCGCCACGTTAAAGCAGCCCATGCAAATGATGCGCCGCGTGATATTCGATAACGACCTCATGAACCAAAAACATGCGTATCTCCGCGTGCGCGACGAGGGGTACCAGGTGGCAATGACCTACAAGCAGTTTGACGAAATGTCGCTTACCGGCGCAAAAGAAATCGAATTTACCGTTAGCGACTACGACGCAGCCCTGGCCTTAATCGAGGCGATTGGCATTAGGACCAAGAGTGTCCAGGAAACGCGGCGCGAAATCTGGTACCTTGACGATGCCGAGGTGGTGATCGACGAATGGCCCTGGATAGAGCCGTTCATTGAAATCGAGGCGCCAACCGAGGCGGGCGTTAAAGAAGCCGCGGCCAAGCTCGGTTTTAAATGGAAAGACGCAGCGTTTGGAGATATCATGACCGCCTACCGTGCAGAGTACCCGCACCTTGGCGACTCTGCAAGTGATATGGTATATAATTTGCCCGCCGTCCGAATTGGCGATCCGCTCCCGAGTATTCTGAAAGTCTAGAGGAGGACATATGACTAAAGTAGGTATTTTGGTGCACTGCCGGCACCTTGAAACGGTGGCCTGGGAGGAGCTGGTATACGGTATTCCTGCCGAGGATAAACTGGGGGATCTTGCTACGCTTGCTCGGGTAATACTCACCCTAGAACCAACCGAAGAAGTGAGCGCTATTGTTATTGGCCGTGGTCCGTCCTGGAAAGACGGATTGAACGAGGGCGAATACACTAAGCAGTTTCTTATTGACCATCTTAACGATCTTCAGAATTTTCCGCGTCTTAAGCCGCTGCTGCGCGATGGGCAGCGAGTCGAGGTGTTTGAAAAACTGGCAAAAGAAATCATCGTTACTTCCGAGGTTAAAAATACTGTTGCCGAAATGGGAATGGCGGCAAGGCTATTCACCGAAAGAGGTATTGAAAAGGTAATACAGATTACTGCCGCCAGTCATGCCCCACGCTGTATTAAAGAGCAGGCGGTAGCCCGTTCGCACGGTGTGATTAGCAAAAACCAATTATGGCAAACCGTTGCAACTGATATGGCCTATCACGATACCAAGCCGGAGGACGTTGCGGTCATAGAGCCCCTGCATCGCCGCGACCAGCTTATGACATTCATGCGCCCCGGATTCTCCGAGGTAATTGCTCCGTACTTTTTCTTGCCCGATGCCGACAAGAAAGAGCTGGTAAAACTCGTTGCCGATTTTATGGCCAGTAGAAAATAGCTTGCATCTACGGGGTATATTAGGTATAATCACTAAGGTAAAAACACCTATGCGGGTGTAGCTCAGTTGTTAGAGCGCGTCCTTGCCAAGGACGAGGTCCAGGGTTAGAGTCCCTGTACCCGCACCAAGAGAGACTTTTCAAATTTTGGAAGGTCTTTTTTAGTTGCGGCTAATCTTATGAGAGGACTGATTTCGGGGGTGTAAACTTTATTTTGAGCGTCAAGATAAAAACCAGCAGGAAATACAATTTGTTTACACCGTAATCTATTCTCTTTTGATATATTAAGAAACCCTTCCCCCATACGACTTGCGAAATTAAGCGCAAACTTAAGGAATGCTGATTTGTCAGTTTCGCCTTTTTGTGTGATTCGAGATAAGTCATTCGCAAGCTCCGAGATCTCCTCTTTAGTCTTTTCGATACTGCTGAGGATTTCCGGCTTGATGGTGATGTTCGATGGATCGATAGCTGCAATGGCTTGTGAACTTATGGTTTGATTTAGTTTAGTTATTTTTTGTTTAATGCGAGCGATGTCTTGTTCTGCTTGCGCCTCCTTTTGCTTCCAAACGACGTCCAAGGCCTCTAGAAAGTCATTTACGGCCTCTTGAGCGAGGGAGTATTCCTTGAAATGCTGTACAACTTTTGGATGTAGTTCCTCTCTTGTTATGTATCTTTTGCATACTCTACAGCGATACTTATGGTAGACGAGGTTAGGATTCTTGCCGTTGCTATGTTTGTATCCTACATATCTTGGAATTGCGGAGTTGCCAGTGCATAGCGCACAGGTTACCAGATTGCTTAATGGGTATTCGGGATTGCCATTTTTACGAGGGCCTAGTTGATTTTTCTTTTTGCTATCAAAGATTCTGACTAGCGCGACGTGTTGTTCAAGATTAATCAAGGGCTCGTGGAGGGCGGTCTCGTTGCGGACTCGGACTTGTTTACTAATTTCTACAATGCCTGCATAAAAGGGGTCTGTTGCAATTTTTCTAAACCTATCCATTTTAATTGGAGCACGCTCATTCGTATATTCGCTTTTGTTCAATTCAATGAGGCCTTTTGTCGGTGTGACCAGGCCGGTCGCCACTCGTATTAAGACATTCCTTAAGATGGGACCTCTCACTGGATGAACTTCCGGAATCCCTGTAACGGAACCCCGTTTATATCCGGGCTTTGGGGAGAAAGGATACCTTCCATCCTTGAGTGCTGCAGTCTGTCCGTTGATAGATTTGTTTTGCCGTTCCTCATTACTGCCAGCGGCACGCCAGCCCTCCATGTATCGTAAAAGACTTGCAATGTGCGTATCTTCGTTTAGTTCCGGCTTATCGGCAAACCAAATTCTTACCCTAAGCTCATACCAGAATTTTACGTAAAAGTAAGTTTGCTCATCTGGGCTTCGCATGAATCTGTCAACCTCCTGTACGATTACATATTTGACAGCAGTATGCTTTCTACAGTACTCATATATCTCCTTAAGATCCTTACGATCGAAGTTAACCCCTTTCTTGCTTGAAACGGCACCCTCCCACACTGCATCACTGGGAATTGATACCCCAAGCTCGGCTGCGGCCTTTAGTACGTTTCCTTTTTGATGCCCAAGGCTATTATTCTCGAGTTGTTCGATACTGGATACCCGGCATAATGCAACCGCTAAATTATTCTTGGTCATCGTCACCTCCGTTATTTTCCACAATCCTATCATTTACTTGGCTTTCTTTATATAGGTCGTAGACAAGCAGGGCTAGATCTATAGCGTCTTGCTTTCGTTTTTGTTTTAGGTTGAGTTCAGAAATCATTTCTTCTGAATTATTCTGTAAAGAAAAAGGCATAAAAATCCTAACTTCCTTACCTCATGGAACGATGAGGGGCTGACTGGATCTTTATGCTGTTCGTCCTCAAAAATGGTTATAGCGTGCCAAGGCACCTGAGGACATAGTTCTATACTTCTTATACGCTTATGCTCTGCAATTGTCAAGTGGGGGTGAGTATTGGCTGAAAAATTTCCTTAGAGCAACTAGTGCGTGGTCAATGATAAAAAAGTGAACACGAGTGACGGACGTGACCTCTCTTATGTGACCATCGCTTTAATTGATGAGCGGATTACTGTATAGTATTGTCAAGCGATTTTGTCGCTCCGACCTAAAGCCACTTGCAAAAGAAGGTATGGTTATACAAATCAACGGAAAGAAACAGCTCGTCATGAGTACTTCTTTCCGTTGTCGCTACTGGAAACGGTAGTGGATGGCCGAAAGGTCATCGCTCGTGGCGGGCTTTTTTGTTTGCCACCAAACTAACTAAAAAGAGGAATGTGGCATGGCAGAAATTATTAGTATAGATGGTTCAAGGGTCAAGGTTGGATTAGACAGTGGAAAGATAAAGGTCGTTCCACTTGCGACACTTACTTTTCCAAATCCAAAGGTTGGAGATGAGGTTAGATTCTACGCCGAGGGTAATGACATCGTTATAAGTAAGCTGAAACCGCATAAGCATTCAGAGGGCATCAGGCGCGTTAATAAGACGGTATACGTCCTCCTTGTTCTCTTTACAGGCATTCTAGGGGTACATCGATTTATGCGTGGACAAATTGGATTGGGAATTCTTTATATTTTAACTTTTGGCCTATTGAGTATAGGCGTCTGGGTAGACTTTATTGTATCGCTCACAAAACTTAGTAAATACGAAGATGATTATATCTTTACCTCTAACGGCAGTTGGGTCTAAGTGATTAGAAACCATTCTAGAATCCATATCTATCTAACAGTATCTGAATCGTAAGTTTATCCGACTGGAGGAGGTTGCTTGAAGAGGTGCTAATATAAGAGAATATGAGTGACTACTATAATTCTCTGTTCGTCATACAAGTCACTGTATTTGGTATAGGCTTTGCGGGATTAATTGCCTTAATGCAGGTTCTTAGGCCGCTATTGTCGTTCAAAAGCACCCAAAGGATGATCAAAGGAACTATGTTTATAGCTACGAGCGCTCTACTCGTAGCTAGTATTTTGTCGACATCAATCTCAACATTGCTATTGTCACTGAAGGGGCATGATTTCCTTTGGTTCGATGCCCACACGGATATGATTATTCACTCCGAGTGGTTTGCCATTCTTAATTTACTTATAGTTATAGTGACATTTGTTGGCTTAGTTTGGGCAGTAATCCAAGAGACGAAATACCTAATACCTTCAAATGCTTTGGCATTCTTAGCGCAGCAAACGACACCTGAAGTGATTAGGCCCTACTTTGAAGATACCTATCTCCCAGTTCCAACACCCCCGATGCATGTAAGATTCTATGCGATTGCCTCAGATGGTACTCAAGAGCGTAGTGATGAAGAATTGAACGATGAATATGAGCAGAAATTAGCTGATTACAATCGGAGGAAGGCACGGGTGGCAAATAAAGAGAACCCACTTTTGCCACTAGAGAGCTATCTAATGCAAGCGGTTCGTAGGGATGATCTGCAGGCTTCACAGGCAGCCTTGCGATCGCTTGAGGATGTGGTTATTGCTGTAGCAAGGTCGGAGTATTACGAGATACTTTATGAACTTGTAAAGTACTATTCAACGATTATCGATAACTGCATGGAGCTGGCAGGGGCTCATGGACTCCAGAGTGTTCTTCTTGAAGCCGTTGAGAGTACGGACCGTATCGCAACAGAATTAGTTGAACGAAAAAGGGTGAGCGAACTCAATCCATTGATAGATTTATGGCAAGCTATTGGAGATGAGCATATGGGTCGACAGCCCGCCGTGTTTAGAAGTGTCATGGCGACAGTTCGGAGTACAGGTGAAGGCATTATCAATGAGACGAGTATAGAAACAGACAAAATGAAGGAGACCGTCGACAATATTGATAGGTGTTTGGGCTGGCTTGGCGAGAGGATGTTGGCAAAGAGTAAGCCTGAAGAGAAAATGCTCATGAATCTTATGTACGAGACGGAGTTCAGTGCACTCATGAATGCGGTTTTAGGTGTTGGCTATGCATTCGAAAGGAATAGGCCGGATATTTATCCCTTAATACATTATGACTGCCTGTATGTTATCGCAGACAAGCTCGCACCTTATTGTACTGATCCAAAGCGTGATACTGATAATCGGAATACCCTCTTCTCGTTAATGTACGAGATAGAAACTTTTGCAGAGCGAGCGATTGACGAGGGGAATGTCCGAGGCGCAAGTTTATCGGTACTGCGACTGAAGGAGCACTATGATATTGCTAAAGAGAACGGTCTTGAAGAACAAATGGAGCACTGCTTAGTCGCAATGATGGATGTAGGCGCTTACGCGGCTGGAAGAAGGCTGCAAGGAGCGGCGGAGTTCTTGAGAGCTAAAACAATACCAGATGAAACAATACGTCTAATTAGTGAGAATATAGGTAGAGTCAATCTCAATAGCGAGGCTACGGAGATTATCGTCAAGCATCCTATGGACGTAGAACATGGCGACATTGTCGATTATTTAATAAAGCTTGGGGATGAGCTCGGCACTGACTTTGGATTAAATCTAAAGCGTTCAGGCAAGAAAATCTAACATGATAAGCGTCGGGCGGCTGATATAAGTAAATAACCGTACCTCTTACCGCTGGTGCAGAGTTTGAACGCCAACTTTCACCCCTGTACTTGTGGTATAGTTATCTATAAAGGCGGGAGTAACCAAATAAGCATGGATTCAGATTCTCTAGAAAAGATCAAAGAACAGCCCGGTGACTTTACGGTAAGATTACGTAATGAGACATTGCAGCTACTAGACATGTTTTCTCATGAGTACAACGCCGAAAATCTAGCCAGTATGTTGCACGCTGCATGGATAACGCTTGAGACACCTAATAGTAACCCTGACTTTGTACCGCAGGCTGCACACTCTATACGAGAATTTATAGAAAAGGCACATGACCAAATTGTTGAAATCCCCGTAAAGATAGAGGGCAACGGTCTCAAGGGTGCTATCATTTTACTTAATGATAAGTGGTACTCGGCAACGCAGAATACAAAATCAATTAACATCACTGACTGGTCGGGAACGATAGACAGTCCCTTCCAGAAGATGCTGAAATCACTGGGTAATTTTTTTGCTACGTTCTCCGCCGAACATAGACCTCGTGGAGCACAGCACAAGGCCGTACTGGCGACCCTTGACGGGTCTGGGCAGCCTATACCGGAGGCCATAGCAAAAGAACGATTGAAATTGTGGAGCGAGCTAGACGACCTTTTCAAGGACGTCGCCCATCACGGGAAGACTCTAACTAAGGAAGAGCTGAAGGCGAAGATTATTGTTTTGGAAGATTTTATCTTGGACATAAAATATCCGGAGAGGTCGGCGCCAATAGATATTCTCAACGAACTCGATAACCTTATTGCCGAGGGGGGTATGTCATGATTTCTGACGATCTACTAAATAAAACGCTCGAACATATCAATCAGACGCCTGTTGCGTATAATTACTTCTTTCAGAAGATCGACAGTCCGGCGTGGCTACAACCTTTAAAAGAAAAGGGATTCTTCAAAAACCCAACCCCTGCAATACGAAAAGATGGCTTCATACAGTTCCCCATATGGCCAGAAAGTACCTATCTGCTAAAAATAGCAGAGAAAGCCCCTAATGAGGTATTGGAGGTCATTAAAGCCCTTCCAGACACCGATAATGAGCGTGTAATGAATGACGTGGCAAATATTCTACTGAAAGTAAGTTCAGCTAAGGCCGCTAAATATGTAGATCAGTTAAAGGGGTATGTGAACACGTCGCGGTTTCTTATGTTGCATAGGACTGTCTCAGAGCTAATTTGCAAACTTGCAGATAATAATCAATACAATCCCGCTTTGGCTCTCTCGAAAGATATGCTTGAGGTGTTACCAGATCCAGAGAAGGAAGAAAAGCTCAAATCGGACTACGTGACGATTGAGCCGACTACAAAGTACAGAGCTCACGACTACAAAGAAATTGTAGAGAAGATCACCCCTTCACTATCCGAAGCTGCACCATTGGCAACAATAGACATGTATGCAGAACTACTAGAAAAGGCTATTACATACGAGTTCACTGCTTTCAGGGAAGGTGATGAAGAGATTGTCATAAAAGAAAAGAAAGACGATCTTTCGTATATTTGGCGACCCAACATAGCGGATGATCGTGACCACAATGAGGACCCGGAGAATACTCTGACCACCGCTCTACGTGATAGCGTCGTAGCACTAGTACAGAACACTGATATTAGCAAAGCAGATAAGCTGGCAAAGCTCGAAGACCTTATGGCGAATAAGTACACTATTTTTAAGCGTATTGTGGAATTTGCACTGCGTAAGTATAAGGAAGACGAGATCTTTAAGCCACTTTACGATTCATTAGCGAAGGACGAGAAAATCATAAGTATACTGGAAGCCGAAAAAAATGGTGTCGGTAAAGTTACATCAGGCTTTGTGACGGAAAAACCAACCGATGTACTGAAAGATTTATCCGACCCTGATCTTATAGAAAAGTTAAAAACTTATAAAGATGAATCGGGCTGGTCTTTTGAGCGTGATTCAATCGCCCAAGAGCTAAGTGTACTAGTTAAGCTCAATCCAAAACACTTTGTTCCTTTGATTAAAGATTTAGCGGAAACTAAAAATGAGTATCTTAATACTACAATTCAAGCTTTCGAGGAAGTGGTGGATGATCTAAGCGAAGACGATGTAGCCACTATATTCACGTCCTTAGTTGAGATTTATAGAGCAGGAAATGCTGTCAAAGAAAGTGAGCGGCATGAATTTTATTCGTGGTCTAAAGCTACTGCAATAAGGTTGATCGAAAAACTAGTTAGTCAGCGAGAAGATAAAACTGAACGTATCACTACTAAAAGCTTCGGTGTTATAACTGAGTTGCTACTACTGCTTTGTAGGGATGAGGACCCAACGAATAAAGATACTTCTAACTTTGAGCCGGTCGATTTATCAGTTAATTCAAACAGAGGGAAGGCGTTACACGCAGTAGCCTACTTATTGGCTTGGATGAATAGAAACAGGGTGGATAAAGCACAGTATGAGCCGATTTTTGACGAGCTAGATTGGCATTTAGACTCAAATAATGACCCTGTACCAGCAATACGTTCTGTATATGGATGGCGTTTTGAGTTGCTGTATGGTACAGATGAAGAATGGGCGGAAAAAAATAAAGATACCATCTTCTCTGACGATGACTTAGGTAGGGCAGCGTTTGATGCTTATGTGATGTTTAACCGTGTCCATGAAGGTGCATTAAAAATACTAAACAATGTCTTTAGGAGGCAGCTACCAAGGCTTGCGACCCCTCCTGGTGACGAACGTAAGACGAGGCATGACAGTTTAAAGAATTTCACGCAACATGTAGCTCTGCATTATTGGTATACAGACATGAACTTGTCGGAAGACTCATTGATGGGCATCCTTCTCAAAACCGCCGACAAAGCATATATTAAAGAGCTCGCAAACTTTGTCGGCTTTAGACTGTATAAAAGTAAGGACGCTAAGACGGAAGAAGGGCATGTCAAAAAACTTGTCGAGCTTTGGGAGTCTATAGTCGAGCTAACAAAGAATGATGCCTCTAAGTTGGGAGCTCTCGAAGAGTTCGGTTCATGGTTCGCATCCGGTAAGTTTGACCCGAAGTGGTCACTAGAGCAGCTCGTCTATTCAGCCTCAAAAGCCAGAGAGATTCACTTGGATTTTGCAGTACTTGAGTACATGCAAACACTAGTCGAGAAATATCCCGCAGAATGCATCAAAGGTCTGTCTGCAATGGTGGATGGAGCCAGGGAGCATTGGACTATAGCAAGTTGGGGCGAGAACGCGATGTCTATTATCCTGGCTGCATATAATTCAAGCGACAATGCAACAAAACAGTCGGCTATGGCTCTAACGAACAAATTAGTTGCAAAAGGCTATACCGAATATCGCAACATTCTACAGAATTAGCCAAGGCGATTTTATGAGCAATAATCACTCCATCCTATGGAACGACACAACTTTGGATCAAGACGAGGCTCTCGTAAGGTATCTCGTCGAGAATATTGTTGCTGGCGAAAGAGTAGCCAGCCATTACGATAGATGTGTCGAAAAGATTATGGGCAAGATACAGACAGAGGAATGGCAAGTTTCATTTCCTCAAAGAACGCATATATTCTCGGTATACTATGGAATATCTATAAAGAGTGTTGCTGAAATAAAGTTTTCTCTTCATGCTCAAGCTCTTGAGCTTCTATACTTCAATATCGCAAGTGCCACGGATGGTATTAGCCTCAATACAGGAGCAAGCTTTGACCAAAAGTTACACGTTGTCTTTCGGGAAATATATCAATGGCGTATTCCGCAAGATACGGCCGATGCAATTAGAATCTTGCGTAATGATGTTATGCATACCGGCACACTCGCAGGAGTTTCAGGGGCATACAGAAACCAAGATGATCCGGCAAAGCTCGAACGCTTTTTTGAGAATCACAAATTCGACGAGGGGCAATTACATACAAACGTACAGAATAGGATTCATCTTGCGCATGGATTCAATTATCTTTTGCAAGATATGCTAGTTCGCACGCTTGGCCTCGATCAGAATGATCTGACGTTTAATCTAAGTCCACCGTGGCGATGGGATATATTTGGGTATGATCACGACCATAGGCCGGACTGGCTAAGACAGCCTTAAGGCCCAATATTGTATAATGGAACTATAAGGCCAAGCAACTTTGTCAGTCGTCTGAGCATGTTGCACTGTAGATGGAAAATACATATCTTTTTAGCATACATAGTGTAACTCCTAAGACTTACCTATGGCGTAGATATTCTTGATAAGGAACTTCAAGAATTAGCCTCCAACGATCTATCTCACCTCTAATTGAGTGAAAACTTTTTTCCATATGCTGCACCATAAAAGACTTTTCAAGTTTTGGAAGGTCTTTTTTTGTTATGATTAAGACATGTCTAAGCGATACACTGAAGAGCAGAACAAGCAGTGGCAGGAAAAGCTTCCAAAGAAAAAAGTGGCGGTAAAAGTTATTCTTAAATCTGCTAAGGGCAATGTTCTTTTAGTAAAACCGGACTACAAAGACACATGGCAAATGCCAGGCGGCGGGGTTGATGAATTTGAAGATCCTAAGTTGGCGGCTATTCGCGAAACGGAAGAAGAGACGGGTATTACGATTGAAGCAAACGAACTGAGGCTTGTGGATAGTGTTTTTAAGGCAAAAGATGATTACTTGTTTCTGCTTTTTGAATGCACAAGAACATTCCCTGAAGATGCGGATTACAGTGTTGAGGACGAAGAAATTGAGGAATATAAATTTATTCATCCGATTGAGGTGTCTAGCCTTCTCCCCAGTTACTACAAAGAAGCTTGGGAGAATTATTTAAGGAGATGAAACCCGATTATGATATTTTACCCTTTAAAGATGCGGGCGCGTGGCGTACTTGGCTAGACCAGCACCAGGCCGAAAGCGATGGTGTGTGGTTAAGGCTCTACAAAAAGGCATCTATCCCTAGCGTTACCTATGCCGAAGCGCTTGATGAAGCTTTGTGCTACGGCTGGATTGACGGCCAAAAGAAGAGTTACGACGAAGTGTCGTTCTTGCAAAAGTTTACACCGCGGCGTGCTAAAAGCATGTGGTCTAAACGCAATATCGAGCATGTTGCACGGCTAACCGAACAAGGCCGCATGATGCCAGGCGGGATGGCGGAGGCTGAACAGGCAAAAGAGGATGGCCGATGGGTTGCCGCGTACGATGCGCCCAGTGAGATGGTTGTTCCCGATGAATTTTTTGCCGAGCTAAAAAAGCACCCTGTTGCCGAAAAGTTTTTTGCTACGCTTAATAAGACAAATACCTATGCGATAGCCTGGCGCCTTCAGACCGCCAAAACAGAAGAGACGCGAAAAAGGCGGCAGGACAAAATAATCGCAATGCTTGATGCCGAACAAAAGCTCCATTAGAGCTGGGTTTGTTGTAACGTAGAATAAGATAAAAGAGGGGAAATCACAGGGTATGAGAAAAATAATCGTTCAGGAATTTATTACATTAGACGGTGTTATGCAGGCGCCGGGTGGGCCAGAGGAAGATACATCGAGCGACTTTAAGTATGGTGGCTGGACGGCACCGTATTTTGCTGAGGCAGACGCGTCGGCGGGTGACTTTATGAAACGGTGGATGGAGTCAACCGATATTCTTTTGGGGCAAACAACATTTGAACTCTTTGCCGACTACTGGCCCAAACATGCCGACATGTGGCCTGGAATTATAGATGTTACTAAATATGTTGCGAGCGACACGCTAAGCCAAGCCGAGGTAGATGCGATGGGCTGGAAAAACTCGGTATTGCTAAAAAATACCGAGGATATTAAAAAACTCAAAAACTCCGAAGGCGCGCCTATTAAAGTTCACGGTAGCGGCAAACTGGCGCAAACGCTATTTGAACATGATTTGGTTGACGAGCTATGCCTTATGACCTTTCCTATTACTCTTGGCACAGGCAAACGGTTGTTTGGCGAGGGTACAAGGCCTGCCGCCTTTACGATGACCGATAGTTTAGTTACATCAAACGGCGTAATATTTGCGTACTATACGCGCGCTGGTGAAGTGACTACGGGTAACGTCGGGTAGTCAACGATTCAAAAAATAGTAGTAAAATACTACAAACAAGATCTCTTGAAAGGGTATATATGCGAAAAAATAAATCACAAACCGGAAGTGCTCAGATTGTCATCGTTATTGTTGTCGTTGCGGCACTTGTGGGCACGCTAGGGTTTGTGTTTTGGAACAATTTTCTAAACAAAAAAGCAGATGTCGCTCAGACAAACGCTACCAAGGCAAAAGTTGAAGAATCTTGCGCCGGAACCCAAAATACCGCGGCCGAAAAAGGTGTTTTCTGTTCGGAAGAGCTTGGTGTTAAAGTAACTGTTCCAAGTATATTTACCAACAAGCTCGTAAAGGCGGCTAATTACGAGGTCTTTAAGAACCCGACGCTTAACCCGGATAGCAAACAAAGTGCCGGAATGTCCGAGAATGTGTACAGCGCGGCTATTAGCGGCAACGACAACTTTATGTTTACTATCGCGCAGGAGCCGCTGCGGACGGGGTACGTTGGGGTGAGCCACATGCTGCAGAATACGTATTACGACCAAGCGGACGCAACTCTTACACTCGTAAAATCGCCAACGCGTCATTACGATTCTGCAACAGGTACATACACAACAACCGGTAGCTATAGCAAAGGTGAGGTCGTACCATCCTTTACTGCCGATGGTGTTCGCTTTTTCAAGGGCACGGTAGGTGATGCCGGCCAAACCGAAAATACCTACTTTGGAGTCGTAAAAGGCAAAATTATAAAAATATCATTGAAGCATACAGGCTATATGGGTGACCCGTCGCACGATCCGTCTACCATTAATGCCGATAACGTATTTGCCGAGTTGGATACGGCGGTTAAAGCGCTAAAAGTCGTCGCGCCGTAGTATGAACGTACAAGAAAACGTACCGTTTGCAGTAACTATAGAACCGGTACAACCAAACGAACTGCCCGAGCTGGCAGACCTGGCGGCCCGAACGTTTAGCGATGCATTTGGCGGCGATATGGACCCCGAAGACCTTGCCCAAACCCTTGCTGAAAACAGATCGGTTGGTTATTTTGAATCATCTATGAAGGATAGCCAGGTTTTGGTGGCTAAATATAACGGTAGGATCGTGGGTTATGTCCAATACGGAACGGTAAAAATCCCTGAAGCAAACGCAGCTGGCGGCGACCGGGAGCTTGGCCGGCTGTACGTAGAGACGGGTTTGCAGGGCAAAGGGATCGGGAGGCAGCTTATGGACGCGGCGCTTAACGATCCGGAAATGGCCAAGGCGCCGAATGTATTTTTACAGGTGTGGGACGAAAACAAACGGGCGGTTGCCATGTACGAGTCGTACGGTTTTAAAGAGTGCGGTGTCACGCGGTTTGAGCTAGCCGGAAAGCCGGCACAGGACTCAATAATGGTACGGCGCCAGCCGGGCGAGCAGGCTAAGCGTTAGAGGTGAATGTCAGGATCTCGTAGAGGTCCCCGTTCTCCTCGGCATCGGGACGCAAAAAGATACCCATTTTAATAACCTGCGGAATAAGCTTAAGGCTCACGTAGTCGCCGGCGTATAGTTTTTCAATAGGGGGAAGTTCGCTATGGCTGTATGTCTCGGAGAGGCGGTACAACGCATTTAAAGAATCACGGCTTTCTTTTGGATCAGCTATTTTTTCAACCCGACCGCTAATTTGCACGGTTGTCTCGGTGGGTTCGTCGTAGCAAACAAACATCACTTCCTCGTTTTGTTCCATGTTCTTGTATTTTTGCGTCTCGACTTTAGTGGTAAAGGTGAGGCGGTAATCACTGTCAATGGTGTAGTACATAACCGCCGCATGCGGGTTGCCTACGGTATCGGCGGTACTTAAAACGCCGCAGTGGTGTTTTTGCAGAAAGTCTCGTATGACTTCCTCGCTCTGAGGTGATGAGGGTGAGATTGCTAGGGCTTCGTTCACGGGTTGCTCCTTGCTGTGCTTATGGCTTTTCTTCATTGTAGCTTATTTTGGTATGATCAAATTATGAAGCGAATACAAAAAGTAGAAGCAGTTGCATTTACAAATGGTCCTACCTGTAGCGGCCAGGAGTATTCATTTGGCGACAATGATTTAAATATTGCCATTGTGACGGTTACTGGCAGATACCCAGAAAACGGGTATGTGATGAATGAGGTATGCAAAGAAGCTGGCTATGTTGTTAGCGGCACGGGCGAGCTTGGGCTAAAAAGCGGTGAGAAACAGGCGGTGGCTGCAGGCGATGCTGTTTTGCTCCAGCCGGGTGAAAAATATTACTGGGAGGGCGATTCACTGGTGCTGGTAATGCCATGTACGCCTGCGTTTTATCCCGAACAGCATCAAAAAGTTCAATAAATTCACCCCTGTTAATGCAGCAAATCTGCTATTTTTTGACCTAATTACCTTGACAGTCATAGTAATCTGCTGTACGATGTAATTATGATTGATAAAAAGATATCATCAGATTTGCTTCGGGGCCATACCGATACCATCATCCTCAAACTTTTGACGGATGGCGATAAGTACGGCTACGAAATCACAAAACTTGTCTACGAGCACTCGGACCATCAGTACGAACTGAAGGAAGCAACGATGTACTCTAGCTTAAAGCGCCTTGAAAACGACAAGCACATCACCTCGTATTGGGGAGATGAAACGCAGGGCGGCAGGCGAAAGTACTACCGTATTACCGATAGCGGCAGGCAAGTGTACGGTGAAAACAAGCAAAACTGGGACACGGCAAAGAAAATTTTAGACGGATTATTGTAAAGGAGAACGCAATGGAAAACAAATTACAAGAATTTTTAGACGAAGCATTTAAGCCTTACGGTAATTTTCCTTCACGGAAAGATGTTGAACAGGAGCTGCTTGCAAACCTGACAGAAAAATACCAAGACCTCAAGCTCCATGCTCCGGATAGTGTGGCGCAGGCTCCGCTTAGCCATTACCCAGGTATCTTGTAACGCCTGCATTATTTTGTCTCCTCTTTTTCGTTAACAATCTTTAAAAAGACATCGTCGAGCGTAGTTGCCTTTTGTGCAAACTCGGCAACCTCGATTTTTTTCGC
>Ga0224731_1008_pt1 | contig 33927 bp, 39 predicted proteins | sample IA1ulk_2_FD_161639 | JGI IMG/M metagenome (GOLD analysis project Ga0224731, IMG submission 161639) | Enriched cells from agricultural soil in Iowa, United States - IA12soil_GW_FP2(bulk) | ecosystem: Environmental > Terrestrial > Soil > Agricultural land | place: USA: Iowa | collected 2017-05-08 | reverse complement strand
CTTTATTGTACCAGACCTGTCCCGGTCCATTCACGGACACGAGCCCGCCAGGCATATAATAGCCTCATAAAGGGAGGCGTTAGCCATGATTTATGCAGTCATGCAGCTCATCGGCGGATTTATTTTGGCGTTCGGCTGGATTCCGCAAATTATTCAGGTCATCCGGACCAAATCGGTCGCGGATCTGAGCCTGAAAACGTTCGGCTCGCTCGTAGCCGGCATCGGCCTGATGGAAGTCTATGCCATTCATATCGCGCAGGGCGGTGTCGGCATTCCGTTTCTGATCACCAATACGCTGTCGCTGGTACTGATGCTGATTATGATCGGCTGCATTTTAAAATACCGCAAGCGGCCGTAGCGCAATACGAACGCATACTTTCTGCCCTATCAACCCAGCCATCCGATCATCAGCGGCAGCAGCACAAAGGAAGCGAGCGTCGTCCATAATATGCACCGGGTCACGACTTTAGGTGCCGCATCAAACTGCTCGGCCAATATGACCGCGTTCACTGCAGCCGGCATGGAACTGAGCACCAGCATAACGTTAAACAATACGCCCTGAATACCGAGCAGGTATAAGAGCAGCGCGGACGCCACCGGCGAGATCACCAGGCGCATCGCCAAACCGGCGTAGAAAGCTTTGTTCATCGCTGCCGTATAAGCTGTCTTCCCGCTCCTGACACTGACCATCTGCGCCCCCAAAATAAACAGCGCCACCGAGGAATACGCGCCCGAAATCATCGATATTCCTTGATTCAGCTCCTGCGGCAGCTCCACATGCGCTGTCCGGCAAATCACGGCAAGCACAGCCGCATAGATCGATGGCAATTTGAAGATCGACAGCGCCGCCTGCTTTACGGAAAACTGCGAACGTGCGGCAAAATACACGCCCAGCGTATTGACGATGATGATCTGCAGAATAACGTACACCGATGCCTTATCCAGCCCCGCTTGCCCAAAGGCCAGCAGCACCAGCGGCAGACCATAATTGACGCAGTTCGTAAACAGCGCCGTCAGCGTGAGGCCTGACCGTTCGGCGGCCGGGAGCGACCACGCTTTTCCAATCCCTACGGCAATCCCCCAGAGCAGCAGCATATTAAGGACTGTGAACAGAACCGTATCCGTAATCTCACCGTAGCTGATGTCAGCCCCAATCAGCGTTTCGAAAATAAGAGCCGGACTCAGCAGGTACAGGGACAGCGTGGAAATCGGCTTAGTATCGATCGGCTTAAAATGCTTGATCAGCGCCCCTCCGATTACCGGCAGCGATATCGGGAGGAACACCTGGTACACTGTAGTCACAAACGTCTGCAGCATATGTAATCCTTTCCTGTCTTTGTGCTATGTTTAATCCCAGACGGGGGCCTTCTCCGGATGCCGCATCAATTCAAACATCAGCCTGATCTGCTCATCCGTATTACGGATTTGCGACAGGGCGGGAAGGTCGTCCTCTGCAAAAAACTGAACGCCGCTCGTCTCTACCCCCTCAGCCGCTTCGCCGCCGGTGATTTCGCAGGCGATGAATATTTTATACACATGATACGGGCCCGGCGGATTATGCTTCAGGTTGTCGAGCACGGCCAGGAGCCGGGTCGGTGTAACCACAAATCCGGACTCCTCCCGTACTTCCTTCACGGCAATTTCGGAAGGCGACAGCCCGATATCCGCCCAACCGCCTGGCAGCGACCATTCCCCTTCGGCCTTTTCGTGGACAAGCAAAATTTGATTTTCCTGAAAAATCACCCCTCGCACATCCACCTTCGGTGTGGCGTATCCGTCTTCCCCGGCAAAAAGTGCCGTCAACAGTTCGGTCTCAACATTGGTGTACTCCCGCATAATCTCTACGCTCAGCGCCCGAAGCTGTTCAAAGCGTTCCAGGTCATATACGTCACGCGAGTATGCCAATCCTGTCTGGGCCACGGCTTGAATCTGTTTGGCCCACTCCAGCCATTTCAACGGTTTGTTCATCGGCAGGTCTCCTCCTCTGAATCGAATTCAACTTTTTTTCATAAAAATTAGTGAGAAAGATTATCATTGAGAATGAATGTGTGATACAATGATCTCGAGTCATCATTCATTAACATATCATAAGGAGTCGACGACCATGGTGAAAGCCCCTGATCAAAAATACGCTTCCTTGCGGGTTGACGATTATCTTGACCTGTTAAACCTGGCGAAGCAGCTGCAAGACACCCGGTGGCAGAAGGAAATTATCCGCAAGCTCGAACGCCTCAACAATACATCGATCCATCCATTGTCCTGTTAACATAGAAGACCGCGGGGCGCGTATTTTGATAGTACCATGCCTTCGGGGGAATCTGAACATATTTTCCAAAAGTATACCTTGAGCGTATTGGATATTACAGCAGGGGTGCCCCAGAGGGTGCTTCTGCTTTATTTGTGTTGGTCACCCTGCGTCTTCAGCCAATTTTCCCACCGGCGGGTCATGGACAGGCGTGCCTCAGTGCTTCGCTCGGAATAGGTGCCTTGTCCTTCCCTCCATTCCGGTATGGGTGGAAATTGTACCCCTGTAATCCGTTCCAGTGCACTGCAGCGCTCGCCAAAGGTGGAAGCCCTTTGATGATTCGCTTCCTCGGCTAATCCAGCTATCAAAGGCCGGACAAACAGTGGATTGTTGATGTTTGCAGCGAGACGGACAGCCCAATGCCGAATATCCAAGCTCGGGTCCCCAAGCAAAGGAACGAGTTCCTCTGTGATTTCATCCCACCATTCTGGGTGCCTCTGGATCGCATACACCCCAGCCATGCGAACATGGGGACTTGGGTCCCGCAGCACCTCCCGTACCAATTCGGTCGTATACCACTCCGGATGTTCCGACATTAGAAGGGCGGACACGCAACGAACTTTTTCATCGGGATGCTGAAGCCATTTATACAGTGATTGTTTCTGTTCGATTAGGGAGGGATCGGAGTAAAAGGAGAGCAGCGACTTCATCACTTTATCTGTATCACCAATCTGCAACGCTCGCAGCCTGTCGGCCAATCCTTTTCTTTTCCACCGTTGCCAACAAGCGTAAGCCCCTTCCCCTTGTATTTGCTCGATTCCATGATCAAAGTTCACAGCTGCATAGACATCAACAACGCCTGCCTGCAGTTCATTCCATATCGGGAGCGAAGCTCGGCTGGTCGCCAGTAGAGCAGACTTCACCTGCTGGGAAGACCAGTTTGGTCTAGCCTCCCAGATGCAAGCGGCAGCTCCCAAGATCATCGGGGCCGCAAAGGAGGTTCCTTCTGTCCTGGCATAGCCCCAAGGCAAAGAATCGGATGAGGCAGTGAAATGATTCAGAAATTCCTCTCTGGACTGGAACGGCGTGGGCAGCACGATATTAGCGGCAGGGGCCAAAATTTCCGGAGTCCACTTATTTTCAAACGTCACGCCTCTGCTATTGGGATACGGGAGCGCATGCTCCGCCTTTCCATCTTTCGGAATGATCACACCGCCTACCGACAAAACCGACGGGGCAGCTGCGGGTGCGTTGCTAATCAGCTCACGGGTATTCCCGCAGGCCGAGACCAACAGCAGCCCTTCGCCGGCCAGCTCCTCGCATAATCTGCGAACGGGATCAGCCTGCCAAGGCAGCAGCCCGGTGTCTCTGGAAGCGCTCACGGTCAAAACAGCCCCGCGAATGCGGTATTGGCGCCAGTTCGCTTTTAACCAGAGGAGTGCCCCTCCAATTTTCTCTTCAAGATCCTTGGGAGTGTGGAGCGGTCCTGCTTCGAGCAAAAATAAATGGGCTTCAGGTGCTGCCCCAGCGTACTCTCCTTCCGAAAGCTCACTGGATCCGGCAGCAGCGGCTGCGCTCATTAATCCGTGATGCCCTCGATCCCAAGGCCCTTGGTCAGCAGCTAGAAGTTCAGGCAGTGCCTGAGAGTCTGATGTGCGGACCAGATATGTGTCCCGCCGTTTGTTTGATGCAATGTCAGGATGGTGCGGGAAAATGCCGTCAATGACGGCGATATTGACGTTCTTCCCCGTTAAATGGTCTGGAATAGCCAGAAATGATCGAATCGATGGCCACATGCTAATTTCCTCCCTCATTTTGGAATGAAATGCTTACTGCTGCCTCTCCTCACACGCACGAAAAAACGGACTGCCTGCAGGCAGTCCGTTTCGTTGTATACGTTCAGGTAAAATATGATATTAACCTTCGAGCAGCAGAGATTCCGGATCTTCCAGCATCTCTTTGATCGTCACCAGGAAGCGTACGGCATCAGCGCCGTCGACGATCCGGTGGTCATAGGACAGGGCGATATACATCATTGGACGGTTCTCCATCCGCTCGGCGTCAATGGCCACAGGGCGAAGCTGGATGTTGTGCATGCCCAGGATACCAACCTGTGGTGCGTTCAGGATCGGCGTGGACAGCAGGGAACCGAAAGTTCCGCCGTTCGTGATCGTGAACGTTCCGCCTTGGAGCTCGGACAGCGCCAGCGTATTGCTGCGCGCCTTGCCGGCCAGCGTGGCGATCTCTCTTTCGATGTCGGCAAAGCTGAGGCGGTCGGCATCACGGACGACAGGTACAACGAGGCCTTCTTTGGCCGATACGGCGATACCGATATCGTAGTATTTCTTCACGATAATGTCTTCCCCGTCGATCTCCGCGTTCAGGTGAGGGAACTTCTTCAGCGCACCCACCACCGCTTTGGTGAAGAAGGACATGAAGCCGAGGCCAATCTCATGCTTCTCTTTGAAAGCATCTTTGCGGCGCTTGCGGATGTCCATGATCGCCGTCATGTCCACCTCGTTGAAGGTCGTCAGCATGGCGGCCGTTCTTTGCGCTTCCACCAGGCGTTTGGCGATCGTCGCGCGGCGGCGGGACATGCGTGTGCGCTCCGCCGGTTTGCCCGGCTGGGATACTGCTGCTGGAGCGGCTGCCTGCGGCGCCGGTGCAGCAGCCTTAGGCGCTGCCGGAGCTTCTGTATGGTTCTTCACGTTGTCCGGATAAATGCGGCCTTTCGGATCACGGCTCGATACCTGATCCAGGTCGATGCCCTGCTCGCGGGCCAGCTTGCGTGCGGCCGGCGACGCGGCGAGGTAACCTTCGCCTTCGCCGGAACGTGCAGGCTCGGCTGCTGCTGGCGCTGCCGGTTGGGCTGGTGCCGCAGCCGGTGCAGAAGGCTGCTGAGCCTGCGGCGCCTCTTCCTTCGCTGCCGGTGCGGATGCCGGTTTGGCGTCGCCGCCGGTGCCCATACGTCCGATCACTTCACCGATTTGAACCGTATCCCCGTCTTTTCTCAGAATCTTCTCCACCACGCCGTCTTCTTCGGCACTGATTTCCAAATTGACCTTATCCGTTTCAAGTTCGAGGAGGACGTCGCCTTGGCTGACTGCCTGGCCTTCCTCCACATGCCATTTAAAAATCGTTCCTTCTGTGATGGATTCTCCCATTGCCGGTACTGTAATATCGCTCACTGCCGCTACCTCCCCAGAGTGATGTTATGCTTAATGGATTTTTGATTTAATGCTGCCGCAACGATTTGCTGCTGCTCGAAGGCGTGTACTTGTTGGAAGCCGCTCGCCGTACTGGAGCGTTCCGGACGGCCGTTGTAGTTCACCGGCGTATCCTTCGGCGCCACCTTGCGGAGCTTGGACTCGATGTAGCGCCATGCTCCCATGTTCTCAGGCTCTTCCTGTACCCACAAAATTTCCTTCACGTTCGTAAAGCGGGCCAGAATGCCGGCGACTTCCTTCTCAGGGAACGGATACAGCTGCTCCACACGGAGGATGTGCAGCCATTCGTTCGCCTCGCCGCTCTTCTCCATCGCCTCCTCCAGCTCAACGGCAATCTTGCCGCTGCACAGGATGATGCGCTCAACGCGCTCCGGACGTCCGCCAAGACCTGGCTGTTCCAGCACAGGCTTGAAGGAGCCTTCGGCGAATTCGGCCGGGCTGGAAGCCACGCGGGCATTCCGGATCAGGCTCTTCGGCGACATCAAGATCAGCGGACGCGCATCTTCGCTTTCGGTCAGTGCCGCTTGACGGCGCAGCAAGTGGAAGTACTGGGCTGCCGTCGTAACGTTCGCTACAGTAAAGTTCTCTTCCCCGCCGAGCTGCAGGAACCGTTCCAGACGGGCACTGGAGTGCTCCGGTCCGGCGCCTTCGTAGCCGTGAGGCAGGAGCATCACAAGGCTCGATTTCTGTCCCCATTTAGAGCGGCCGGCCGAAATGAACTGGTCGGTGATCACCTGTGCCACGTTGGAGAAGTCACCGTACTGGGCTTCCCAAATGACCAAGGTCTCCGGCGAGTACACGTTGTAGCCGTATTCGAATCCGAGCACCGCTGCTTCGGACAGCGGGCTGTTGTAAATTGCAAAGGATGCCTTGGCGTCCGGAAGATGATGAATCGGGCAGTAAGTCGAGCCGTTCTTCGTATCATGCAGCACCAAGTTGCGGTGTGCAAAAGTGGCTCGCTCGGCGTCCTGACCGGTCAGCCGGATCGGCTTACCGTCCGCGACGATCGAGGCGAAAGCCAGCGTCTCTGCAAGACCCCAATCCACCTTCTCCCCTTCATTTAGCGCGGTTTCCCGGCGCTCCAGAATACGCTGCAGCTTAGGATAGACGTTGAAGTCATCCGGACGGCTCAGCAGATCCTTATTGATCTTGCGCAGCTTGCCAATCGGCACGGCCGTCTTGATCTTGGCGATCCGCTCTTCGGCTGGTGTCTGGTGATGCGAGTTGGCCGGATCCTGTTCCTTGTCCTTAATCCGGTCGTATGCTGCCTTCAGGCGCTCCTGAACCTGCTGGATAATCTGCGCGGATTCTTCCTTGCTGATCACGCCTTCTTTGATCAGGATATCCGCATAAATGGCGGCAACCCGCGGATGAGTCTTCACTTTCTGGTATACGAGCGGCTGGGTCGTATCCGGATCGTCCGTTTCGTTGTGGCCGTAGCGGCGGTAGCCGACCAAGTCAATCAGGAAGTCCTTCTTGAACTTGTTGCGGTATTCGCTGGCCAGGCGCATCGCGTTGATGCACGCTTCGGGATCGTCGGCGTTCACGTGAACGATCGGAATTTCATAACCTTTCGCCAGGTCGCTTGCGTAATGCGTCGAACGGGAGTCTTTACTCTCCGTCGTAAAGCCGATGTTGTTGTTCGCAATAATATGAATCGTTCCGCCGTTCTGGAAGCCCGGCAGCTTGTTGAAGTTCAAGGTCTCGGCCACGATGCCTTCGCCCGGGAATGCGGAATCCCCATGAATGATCACCGTCGCGGCTTTGTTTACGTCCTGCTGCGGATATCCCGGCTCGGTGCGGTCCTCCTGGGCGGCGCGGGCAAAGCCCTCGACCACCGGATTAACGTACTCCAGATGGCTCGGATTGTTCGCGAGCGTGATCTTCGCTTTGACGTCGCTCGCTCCCTCAACGGTACGGTTCGCGCCAAGATGGTATTTCACGTCTCCGGTCCAGCCGAAATTGATGCCCATCGATCCTTCTGAAGGGAACAGCTTCTTGTTCGGGGAGTGATGGAATTCCGCGAAAATTTTATCGTAAGGCTTGCCGAGCACGTGAGCCAGCACGTTCAGACGGCCCCTGTGGGCCATGCCCATCAAAATATGCTCCGCGCCTTCGTCCACCATGTGGTGGACAAGCTCATCCAGCATCGGAACCATCGTGTCGGTTCCTTCGATGGAGAAGCGCTTCTGCCCGACAAATGTTTTGTGAAGGAACTCCTCGAATTGATCTACTTCCACCAGTCTTTCGAGCAGCGCCTTTTTCTGCTCTGCGTTCAAAGGAGCCACAGACTGATTCTCGACCTGGCGGTTAAGCCATACGCGCTCCTCCACTTCATGGACGTGGCTGAATTCATAAGCAATTGTGCCTGTATATGTTTGACGCAGTTTCTGGATGGCTTCCCAGCCAGTTCTCACGTTATCGGGAGCTCCGTCCCAGATCAATGAAGCCGGAAATGCTTCCAGGTCGGATTGGCTCAGCCCGTACTGCTCTGGCTCAAGCACCCGTGTGTCGGCTTTGGGGAGAATGCCCAGCGGATCAATGTCTGCCGCCAGGTGTCCATAAGTGCGGATGTTCCACACCAGCTTGCCTGCGTCAACGCCCTTCTTCAGCAGGTTGCCATCCAAAGCGACGGATTTCGGTGCCGCAACCGGCTCCAGCTCGGCAGACGCCATCGGCGGCGCTCCCCACAGCTGGAACACTTTACGGTACGTTTCGTCCACCGATTCCGGATCATTTACATAACGTTCGTACTGTTCCTGGACGTATCCCAGATTGGGCCCGTAATACGATTCCCAAGCCCCCTGCGCTTGCTCGTCTCTCTTATTGGTTATCATCGTTAACGTGATACCTCCGCCTTGATTTTTTAATAGTCATATAGAATGAATAAACCGCTTCATTGTTCAATCTATATTTGGACGGAAATCTGAACAATCAATGCAATGTAAGCCATTTCACGGAAATGTAAGCGGCTCAATTTCTATTATAAACAATTCGGAGCCAGACCTGAAATAACCATTTAATATAGTTATCATCTAAAAAACAGATGGATTAAGTTTGTCACCCATTCTCGTATATGACAATATTTACAGCTCTCCTTCGCCAAAAAGCGACAGCTGTCCCGGAGGCTTCTCCGGGGTCTTCATGCCGAGCTTGTCCATCAGCTGAATTGCATTGTCCGCCGCATCCCCGCCCGAATTGTTGTTAAAAATGACCCAGCATTCCCGGGTTTTCTCCAGCAGCTTCCCGATATGCTCCTTCCATTCCTCAAGCTCCTTGTCGCTGTACCTGTACAAATACCGGACCTCCCGCCAATTGGGCTGACCGCTGGAATGCCATCCTGCCGCATTGCGGCCATGCAGCCGCACAAGCGACACGTCTTCACGGGTCGCCTCCAGAACGAGCGGCACCGATCCCTCTCCGGCCTGAGGCTCGTCGCAGACGGTATGAATCCATCCTTCTTCCTTCATAAAGGCCAGCGTCTTCTCCCTCATCTCCCCGGCAAACCAGCTCTGATGGCGGAATTCCAACGCCAGCGGAAATCCGTCCATCCACTCGCGGGTCCGGCGCAGAATGTCCACATGCTTGCGCTCACAGTCAAACCACGGCGGATACTGAAACAGCACGGCGCTCAGCTTGCCGGCCTGGCGCAGCACCTCCGCAGACTCCCGGAATGCTTGAAACATCGTCCTGGAATCAGGATAAGGGCTTTTACCGCGGGCGTGTCCGGTCATTCCCTGGTAGGCTTTCACCACAAAACCGAAGGAATCCGGCGTTTGGGCAGCCCATTTCTCCATACGCTCCGGCGAGGGAGTCGCATAGAAGGAGTTGTCCATCTCCACGATGGGGAACACGTTGCCGTACATCCCCAGCTTCTCTCCCGCCTTGGTTCCCTTTTCGTAAATGTCGTCATGATCCCCCCAGCCGGAAAGTCCGATTCGAACCCGCTCGGCGGGGGTTATCGTCTCGTCCATAGCCATCGACTCCATCCATAGTATTGACCAACAATAATTTTCCAAGTATAAATCCGCTTACCATACCTATACCCGATTGAAGGAGGCGTCCTTCAGATCTTGCGATATTCCAGAAAGTGGATATGATAAGAGATATGCGTCAGCTTTACGATCTTTAGTAGCAAAGGAGCATGAATGTATGAGCCATTCGTTCGTCATGTTTTCCGGCCCGCACCTTGCTGCGCTGACGGTCTTCGTGCTCGCCTGCATCCTGCTGTTCCTGGGCAGAATCCGCCTTCAGGACAGCGTGCCGGCCAGACAGACGGTCCGTTACTTGATCATCGCCTGTCTGATCGCCTCCGAAATCGCACTCGACATATGGAACATAACAGAAGGCTACTGGAACATCAAGTCCACGCTGCCGCTCGAGCTGTGCAGCATTACGCTGCTGCTCTCGGTAATCATGCTGGCCGTCCGCAGCCGCTTCCTCTATCAAATCCTGTTCTTCGCCGGGATCGGCGGCGCCCTTCAGGCCCTCATCACCCCAAGCCTGGATTTTGCCTACCCTCATTTCCGGTTCTTTCAATTTTTCGCTGCCCATATGCTTATCATTTTGGCATCCCTGTACATGACCTGGGTCGAAAAGCTTCAGCCCACCTGGAGATCCATCGGCTGGACAATGATTTTTCTGAACGTTGTTGCACTTGGAGTTGGCGTCATCAACTGGATGCTGGGGTCCAACTACATGTTCCTGATGCACAAGCCGCCGACCGCTTCGATTCTGGACTTTCTCGGTCCGCACCCCTTATATTTACTGGCGGAGGAAGGAATCGCCCTGCTGATTTTCGCATTGATGCAGCTGCTGTTCTTTGTCCTGCCCGCGAAAATATCCAAAGTGTCCGCAGCAGCCAAAGCCAGGGACAAAAGTGTTCTTTAAAGCCGGCCATAAAGCCTTTCACGCTGCCCTCGCCAGTAACTCCTTCCGCTGCCTCTACATTGTGATCTCCCTGCCGAAGTTCTATAATGAACGGAAAGCTTAGAAGCTGTTAACCGGCTGACGAACTGACAAGGAGATGGACCCCATGACTGGACCGAAAGTTGTGCAAAATATTACCGAGCTCATCGGCGATACCCCGGCGGTCAAGCTCCGCCGTTTGGCGGGGGAACAGGATGCCGACGTGTACGTGAAGCTCGAATACTTCAACCCCAGCGGAAGCGTCAAAGACCGGGCCGCTTATAATTTGATCGCGCAGGCGGAGCAGGACGGCCTGCTGAAGCCGGGCTCGACTATTATCGAGCCGACGAGCGGCAACACCGGCATCGGGCTGGCGATGAACGCGGCGGCCAAAGGATACCGCGCCATTATGGTGATGCCTGACAACATGACCAAGGAGCGGATCAATCTGCTGAAGGCGTATGGAGCCGAAGTGGTGCTGACACCGGCAGCGGAGCGGATGCCCGGCGCCATTCGCAAGGCGCAGGAGCTGCACCAGGAAATTGAAGGCAGCTTCATTCCCCAGCAGTTCGAGAACCGGGCCAACCCGGATATCCACCGCCGCACGACGGCGCTGGAAATTCTGGAGCAGATGGAAGGGCGGCTGGATGCCTTTGTCGCAACGGCGGGCACGGGCGGAACCATTACCGGCACGGGCGAAGTGCTGAAGGAGAGACTCCCCGGCATCGGCATCTATGTCGCCGAGCCGAAAGGCTCTCCCGTGCTATCCGGCGGCCAGCCGGGACCGCATAAGCTGGTGGGCACCAGCCCCGGATTCATCCCGCCGATCCTGAACACGGACGTCTACGACGAAATTTTTCAGGTCAGTGACGAAGACGCCATCGGAACGACACGCAGGCTTGCCGCCGAAGAAGGCATCCTGGTCGGCCCCTCCTCAGGCGCTTCCGTCTGGACCGCTCTGAAGGTAGCCCGGCGTCTGGGACCCGGCAAACGGGTGCTGTGCATTGCGCCGGATACCGGAGAACGGTATCTGAGCATGGGCATTTTTTAGTCGTGCGCAAATCATCGAAAGGCATCAACCGGTTTGTATCCCCGGCTGATGCCTTATTTATGTTCATCGGTTGAGACGGGCATATGCCCGAATGGGAGAGCAACATCTCAAAATCCGTCTCATGCTATAAATGTCTCAAGCAGGCCACAGCCTGTTAAACCGATGAGGAGTTGACAATACATGAATAGATTGACTGGAAAAACAGCACTGATTACCGGAGCGAGCCGCGGCATCGGCCGGGCCATTGCGCTGCGCCTGGCGGCCGAAGGAGCGCTGGTGGTTCTCCATTATGGACAAAACCGCTCCGCCGCCGAGGCGGTCGCCCGCGAGATCGAGCAGCAGGGCGGAACGGCGCTGCTCCTCGGGGCGGACTTCAGATCCGTTCGCGGCATCCCGGAGATGTATGAAGCCCTGGACGACCTTTTGCAGAATCAAACAGGCGGCCCCGGCCTGGACATTCTTGTGAACAATGCGGGCATCGGACTTTCCCTTCCCATTGAGGCGACAACGGAGGAAGCCTTCGATGAGGTGATGAACGTGAACGTCAAAGCACCGTTTTTCGTCATTCAGCAAGCACTGCCACGGCTGCGGGACGGCGGGCGGATCATCAACATCTCCTCCGCGACGACCCGGATCTCGCTGCCGGTGATTCCCGCTTACAGCATGTCCAAAGGGGCGATCAATACGCTGACCCTGAACCTCTCGACTCAGCTTGGCTCCCGCGGCATTACGATCAACGCGATCATGCCGGGATTCGTGGAGACCGAGATGAATGCCGAGACGCTGCAGACGCCGGAAGGACGCGAGTTTGGCGCGAACTTCTCGATCTTCAAGCGATGGGGACAGCCGGAAGATGTCGCCGATATCGCCGCCTTTCTGGCTTCGGATGACAGCCGCTGGATCACGGGCCAGCTATTGGACGCCAGCGGCGGAACACATCTGTAAGTGAGCCCTGTCGCTCACTCATGCCTAGATGCGCCCATCCTGCCCTTTTTATAAAGCAAAAAATCCAGTGCCGTCGAGGGCACTGGATTTTCTTTTTATCACACAAATTATTATGGAATATACTGCTGAACCACTTTGACGACTTTGCCGTCCTTCACCGTCAAATGAAACGGAAAAGAGCGGATGTCCAGCAGCTTGTCGTTATGGTAAATCGCCAAAAACTTGTTCAGGCTGACCGGTTCGTTCCACTGAATGTTCATTCCTTCATAGGTTCCGTCATGATCATACAGCTGCATCAGCACTTCCGCATCCGGAGCGATTTCATACGTCTCCAGCGTCTCATCGTCGTTGACGATGTAATACCCGTCAGGAGCGCCGCCCAGCTCTTCGGCATCCGGCTCCCGCTCAAGGAACTTCTTGTCTGCCGCCGCGCCCTCGTACCATTCGATCGGATCCACCGTCACGTAGAGGTGGCCGTTCTTGTTCCCGATGGTGGACAGCATCGCCGTCACCGTGTCCTCGGTTTGCGGAACCGGCTTATATTCGTTATCAGACCCGACTGCACTCGTTGACGTCACAACCAGCCCCAGCAGAAAAACGATCATCAGGGAAGCGAATACGGTCATCTTTTTTTTCATTTGAAAATATCTCCTTTATGGAATCATGATTTCTATCCATATCAACCATTACCCTGCGGGATTGTTTTCAAACGCTGCGAGAGGGCTCTGTGATGTAACTTTATTGTAAGCCACAGCCGGGGCCAAATCGTCACAAATTCGTTACAGCCGAGTCAAATTGTTGTAAATTCTTCAAGCGCTTTCGTGAATGAAGGAGCCAGCAAGCCCGGTCAGCCCTTCTTCTCCAAAATGTCCTTGATCTCCGCCAGATCGTGGATCTCATAAGTCGGGACGATGGCGGTTTCGTTGGGCAGGCGGTTCGGGTTGTACCAGCACGTATCGATGCCGATATTGTTGCCGCCCTGAATGTCCGAGGTGAGGGAATCGCCGACCATCAGCATCTTATCCTTGCGTTCCTCCTGAATTACCCGGAAGGCATGCTCGAAAATGCCCGCCTGCGGCTTCTGGAATCCCGTATCCTCGGAGACGATGACCGCCTCGAAAAAATCCTTCAGGTCGGAGCGGCCGATCCGTCCGAACTGCACCTCTTTAATGCCGTTCGTGATGATGGCCATTTTGTAACCGTGCTCCTTAAGGTAGAGACAGATATCCAGCGCACCCGCCAAAATAAACGCGCCTTCGGCGAGCGATCCCAGGTAACGTCTGCTCAATTCCTCTGCATCGTCGCTCAGCCCCTGCTCGCGGCCGAATCGGCGAAAGCGCTCGACCCGGAGCTCCGCCGAGCTGATCTGTCCCTGTTCAAATTCGCGCCAGAGCTCCTCATTGATCCTTTTATAGCAGCCCGTTATTTCCGTATCATTCGCGTCCAGGCTGCAGCTGGTAAGCAGCTGGTTCAGCGCGTGGCTCTCCGACATTTTAAAATCGAACAGCGTTTCATCCGCATCAAACAAAATCCATTCGTAAGACAAGATGTACCCTTCTTTCAGTAAAGTGATATAAACGGCGTCAGTGTGCCTTCAATTTTCAAACTTCATGCAAGGCATCACTCGGCAGGTTTGTCTTTCCTATTGTACCATGCCGCCAAAAACGCCTGCTTGCGTCCGTGTCCGTGGCCCAAACCAAAGCGAAAGGGTGATTCATCCTGGGACTCATCTGCCATCTGGCTCTTGGAGAGCCTTACCCCAGGCAGACGCGAAGTCGGCCACAGAGGCGTACCGCCCGGCCCGGTCGGCATGTACCGCCTTCAGCGCAATGTCATACAGAGACCTGCCGGCATCCCATTGGTCATAGGAGCGGTCCATCTCCCCGCCAAAAATGAAAAAGGCTGTCGCCCCCATATTATACACATTAGTGATGCCGTCAATCGCAGCGCCGTATTCAAACTCCTCGGGGGACATAAAGCGGGACGATCCCCACAGCCTGCCCATTCGGTTCTCAAAAGGGCCTTTCTGGTACAGGTCGATATCGCAGATTTTCGTCGTGTCAGCGGCAAAATCGTAAAGAACGCTTCCGTCATAGAAATCAACCGCTATGTACCCTTTTTCCTCAACGTGGACATGAAAATCAAGAATAGCCCTGTAGGACGCCAGCCGCTTCTCCAGCGGCAGCCGGCGGTAACGATAAAACGGGGACCTCGGGTCTTCATATTTGGCCGGAGGCGGAAATGCCCAATGGGGATGCAGCGACTCCCCGTCAAACCATTCAAACACGGCGGCGTAGCCGGTTCCGGCTTCAAAATGGCTCAGCAGCCGCACCAAACTCGGATGATCTAAATCTTCGTAAACTTGAACAGCCTGCTTCAAACGCAGGATGGCGTCCGCCGGTTCGCCCTCGAACTCCGTGGTAGCCGCTCCGGCGTACTTGATGAACCGTCTGACCCCGTCCTTTTCCACGCCAAACGAAAGGTTGCCGGAGTCCTGCTTGTCAAACACCGCAAACGCCTTGCCCCAGGCGGACAGCCACTCCAGCGGATGCGGCTTTTTCAATTGAAAGGTTACTTCATCGATCTTGATCGTAAGCGGTTGATCCATCCGTTCAACTCCTTTTTATGGTTGGTCTCGGCTTATTCTATCTTCAAATTCCCGATTTTGCTGCTGAATGTCAGAGGCAATCCGTCTATACAAAAACAGGAATAAACCCAGGACGGCAATCACGATACCGCCAACCAGCGTAATATTGGTGATATTCCAAATATAATCCGGGGTTAAATTCTTTAGTGTATACACATCGTTAATATTTTGGGCCCGCGCTGCATAAATCAATACTTTTTCAAAACCGCCGAGCCCGACCAGCAGCAATCCTGCTCCGAGCAGCATCATTCCCATCAATCGCATGCCCGTTATTCCTCCCTCTTAGTAGGATTGCGCCCCTTTTCCGCTTCTTCCGCACTGCCGGATTCCGTATCAAGCTCCCGTTCGAGTTCTGCTTCAATGTCCTCGTCGCTCATGTGGTAATCATCCTCTTCCGACACGCCAAGCTTCCTTTCCAAAAAGCTCACCCTTGCCCTCAAGTCTTCCACCATGCCGTACAAATAGCTCAGCAGGCCGACCATAACCAGAAGAGTCAGAACGGTCCCCCAGGGGCCAAACACCCAAGTTGCGATCAGCCCCCCGGCAAGAAACACGGCGATCCCCATGATAAAATAAACCATTGCCCACTTCCCTTCTGCCGCCGGTTCATTATGCGTCACCTAGGGGCTGCTAACTACCAACTGCGGCAAGCTTCTATCAGGCGCCCAATCCTTCCGCTACCATATTCAAAAAGTAATCCCGGTGCTCCGGATGACAAGCAATCAGGTAAGGCTCTTCCGTCATGGCGTCAAAAGGATTTCCTTCAAAGTCCATGACCAGCATCCCGGCTTCCTTCGCGATCAGAACGCCGGAGTAGAGGTCCTCCCCTTCGGAATTATACAGAATGATGGCATCGATGTTCCCTCTCGCCAGCATGCACCACTGCAAGGTCGGCGCCCACAGCCGCATCATCCGCTTCGTATGCAGGTCAATGTGGTTTCTAAGCCGGATGGCTCGGTCATTGATGCCTACCACATGTCCCTGGATCCAGGCGACCGTTGCTCTATTGAACGCCGGTGCAGGCCCGTTCGTTACGGGCTGCCCATTGCAGGTTGTTCCACCGTTACGGGTGGACACGAACAGACGGTCAATCATCGGTTCGTAAACCACGGCCACGACCGGCTGCCCTTGGTGCATCAGTGTAATCGAGCAGGAGAACGCAGGCAGACCGATCGCATAGTTGTTCGTTCCGTCCAAAGGGTCTACCAGCCACAGCCAGTCGCTGCGCTGGCCATGATCCCCCGATTCCTCGGCCCTTATCCGGTGATCCGGAAATGTGCTGAGGATATGCTCGAGAATCCGCTCCTCGGCCAAATGGTCCACCACCGTGACGAGGTCGCCGTTATCCCCTTTTTGGTCAACCTTTTCCAGCTTGTCAAAATACGCCTTCGCGATGGCTCCCGCTTCCTTGGCTGCGGCGATTGCCAGCTGCTTCGCCTCTTCAATGACCCTTTGATCCATATGTACCATCCACTCCTTGTGTCTAGTGTTCATATTGCTGCGCCCGCCTTCGCTCCTTCAAGAAAGAAAAAACCCTGTGCATCAGGGTTTAATGTCAAGCGTTATACTTTCCGCTTGAAAATGGCGATGACGTCCCGCGACTGTCCTTGGGATACGCTCGTGTCAAAGCACGATACCAACTCCCAGCCCTCGTAGCCATAGCTGTTCAGCAAATCCTCAAATTCCTCCTCGTCCACCTTGCCGCCCAAAAAGCCGCCTGTTTTATACTTTACCGTCTTGTAAGACCATTGTTCCATCATTTTACGCTTCCTTTCATCGTATCGTTTGGCCGCTCACGACATGCCAATGCATATGTTTGGATTCCTGGTAGTCTCCTAAGTTAGTGACGACCTTGGCTGCTCCCGTTTGCCGCACCATGTCTGAGGCGACCATCTTTATTACCCTTAAAACTTCGAGCAGCAGTTCTTCGGTATTCTCCGCTTCTCCGGATATCAGCGATCCTACATGAAGCTTCGGGATCACCACAACATGATGCTCATAATAAGGGCGCGTATGATGATAAGCGAGCACCCGATCCGTCTCATACACACGGTTGACCTGAGTTTTGCCGTTAAGCACCTCGTCGCAATAAAAATCGTTCGACACGCCGCTCACCCTTTCCTTATCGCTGCTGCTTCAGCAGCTGCGAAACTTCCTCCATCCAGTAGCCTTCGGGATCCGCGATCACCGTATGCCAGCCCAATGCCCTGGCAGGGATCAAATTTTTCTCCTGATCGTCCACATAAATGCAGGGTCCTCCCCCATCGCCGAGCTGCTCGCATACGAGCTGATAAATGCGGGGGTCCGGCTTGCAATACCCTGCTCTGCTGGATATGGTAAGGCTCTTCACCTTCTCCTTGACCGGTGCCAGCAGCCCGCTTAGCCATTCCTCCCGGTGGTTGCTCAGCAGGTGGATATCCGCGTCCCTGCTCCATGTGGCAATACGCCCCAAAGCGAGGAGGGGTTGCAAATACTTCATCGCCAGCGCGCTAAGCCATTCCATGCTCAGATCTGGTCTATGCCCGGCGAGCCAATCCCTAAACTGCTCAATGGTGATGCCGCCTGTCCAGAACGACTCGCGAATTTCCCGTGTGAAGCTGTCTTTTAACTGACGATAGGTCGTGCTTCCGGCCTTGGCAGCAGCCTCTTCCCAAAATCCAGGCGAGAGGTTCGTTGCAATGACACCGGCGACATCCAAAATAAGCTGGGGTCTGTTCATCGTCTCCTCCCCTTCCAAGCTTCCAGTATCCTCAGCTGGGATTGGAGCTGCGCAAACATTCGTCTACCCATTCATAACAGCGCTGCAGATCCTCATGGCTGACCAGGTCGGAGCGGTGCTCAAACTGAATTTTGACTTGCGGGTTTTCCTCGCGGATAACGGTTAAATAATCTCTAATCGGGGCCCATCCGTCCTCCGGGCGCTGTTCCGGCAGCACCGGGTAGCGCAGCTTGACGGACGATTTAGTGTACTGAAGATTCCACAGGTGGATAACCTCTGCATACTTCGCATATTTGCGGATGACCGGCAGGGCCTGAAAGTTAGGGTCTACGTTCTGCTGCAAAAACAGCCTTCCCGTATCCAGGCACAGCAGGATGTCCGGGTACTTCTTCAGCAGCGCTTCCAGCACGTCATGCTCATAAATATAAGAATTCAGCGCATCGAATTCCAAAACCGGCGTGAAGCCGTATTCTCGGGAAACGGCGCTAAGCCAGGCAAAAAGCTGATCGCTGCGCTCCGCAAACAATTCAAGCGAATAATCGCTATTATAGACATACTCCGTTCTGTCGGAAAAATGCCATTTGTCCCAGTTCACCCGGTCATCCAGGATAACGGGCTTCGGATAATGGAACAACACGTAATCCGGCCGTACGTTCCTTAAATAATCGAGCTCGTCCCAGATCAGCCGGAGCGCTTCATCACGGACATGTTTGTCCGCATCCAGAAACAGGGCATCCCGAAGCAGCGATTTCCCCGCACGAAGGGGAAAATGAACGCCGATGCGGAAGTCCCGCACTCTGGAGGCGCTCAAGAGTTTCTGCGTGTCCGCTTCATTTTCAAACAGACATGCCTCGATTCCGTAAAAGCCGTCTCTGAAATCGCGCTCCATCTTTTGCTCGTCAAACGAGCCGTATTGCCCGATCAAAAATCGCCTCATCGTCATTCCTCCGGCAGCGGGGTGTGAACCATTCATATGAAAATTTAACCATTACTTCCACGTTCCGTCCAGTATTCATTGAGCCCGGCCTGCAAGAAAGCCTACGAATCTATCAATAACGAATTGAAATGGATGATGGGAGCAAGTGCGTAAAATGTGCCCACGATCGGAAAATCACGGACGAATCCCCTCCTCCGTCATCCGCTGTTTAATCGCGTCCAGCATATCCCGGGCAAAAGCCTGAAGCATCCGAGGTTCCACGCTCACTTCATCCGTCTGTCCTCCATACTGAAGAAGACACTGGCGCAGGAGCGGCTCATACGCAGGCGGAAGGGCCGCGAGCCCCCATTCGCCGCCTTCCTTTTTGGAGGAAACTTCGCCTTCCCGCAAAAATCGCAAAATTCTGCACAGATTAAGCGTGTAATATACCGGCGCCTCGGCGATCTTCTCTTCGGCATGCTCCACATCGGACCATATCGACCGGATGTACATCTCTTTCTCCAGCCTGAACACGGACTGTGCGGGCTCCCCATACAGCGTTTTTCCACGGTGGTAAATGACCATCATATGGGCCGCAAGATCAGGGTCTTCATAACCGCCGCACACATATTGCGCATCAGATTCATACCGCTCCCGGTGTGCCTCCGAATAATGGAATTCAAACGGTGTTGGGTGCAGCGGCTCCCCGGCGTACTGCCTGAGGATGACGCTGACTTCCATCCCGCGGTGCCCCGGCATCAGACCGTGAAGCTCAAGAAGGCCTCGGGCGAGCCGAGTCCAAACCTCGGGGCCAAGCTTCTCATCAATGACCGCCAGGAGATCGATATCGCTCCGGTCTTCACGGTAACACCCCATCGCCAGCGAGCCGTGCAGATATAAGCCGGTCAACGGTGCTCCGAGCTCGGTAATAAAAAGCTGTGTCAAACGGTCCAACACCTGCTGCGTATTCATAACTTTCCTCCAATATAGAAAAATGGCTGCCCCCTCACCGAGAACAGCTGTCATTTCGGCACTATGACCCCTTTTTGCCTGATCCGAAAGCAATCGCATACCGATCCGGATCGATCAGCACGAAGTCTTTCCAGTCCCCCCAATCCTGATGTTCCAGCACAGGCTCCTGAATGAACTGCGCTCCCCTGGCTTTGAAATGCTCATACAATTGATCCAGTTCTTCATGCGTTTCGACATATGCGTAAGTGTCCCATGGAACCATCTTGTTGTCCCCGGAGGGGTTGGGACGGACATCTTCCGCCTTTGCCGCCTGAATCAATTTGAAGCCGAGGGCAAAATCATCCCTTACCGCCCAAACGTCCGACACGTCACAGCCGAGCACATCCGCATAATACCGCTTGGACCTCTCTAAATCCGAAACCAATCGAACCTGAACCGAAAAGTGAACTTTACTCAAATGAACATCATCCTCCGAATGGTCGATTCTCCTTCGTGTGCTCAACCTCTTCCTGGATTGGCCGCACAGCCAATGGATGAGCTCGAAGGGTTGCCCTATGAAACTGGCAGATATAGCGCTTTCAGTCTATCACAAATTTTAACAATGATACATATGATTTCCTACTCCTTCCAAATTCTCGTCACCTGCCGCAGGGTCTCTCCCTCCCACTCCGTCTTGTAAATATCCGGGATGGAAGTGGATTCCCAGAAGGCGTAATCGAACCGCGGGTCAAATTCGCCCAGCATCAACGTCATAATATCGCCGTGAGTCCCAATGACAATCCGCTTTCCGGCATGCTCATCCAGCAGTTTCCGGATCACCTGGGCCGCTCTATGCCGCGCCTTCAGGCTCGACTCTCCCCCCGGAAAAGCAAAAGCGGCATCGCCGTATACCTTTTGCTTCGCTTCTTGAAACGAAAGGCGCCCGATTTGCCCGATTTCCCGTTCCCTCAAATCTTCTTCTATGATGATTTCCCTGCCCGCGGAGTCGGCGGCATCCCGGATCGTTCGCACGGCTCGCTCGTAGGGACTGGAAATGTACAGGTCAATGCCTTCACCCAGCAGTCTGTCCTTGACCGCAAGCGCGTCTGCCAGCCCCTGACAGGACAGTCCCCGTGTTCGTTCCCTGCCTTCCTCATAAGGCGATTCGGCATGCCGGACAAAATACAGAATCGTATTCCGCTTCAGGTGATGTACTGAATTAGCAGTCATGAACCAGCAACCTTTCCATTTTATTGGGTTAAAAAAGAAAAGCACCCGCTTCAGCTCCATCATACCAGCGATCCTGCCGCTGCCATATCTGAAAGTTTCACGGGTGCTCATATTAAGATAATAACGGTTTAAGCTCTTCTCGCCAGCTCGTAAGGCAGACACAGCGGGACTCCGGTCCGGGGGTCGACGAGGATGTCGGCTTCAATAGCGAAGACCTCCCGCAGCACTTCCCGGGTCATGACTTCGCCGGGCGTTCCTTCCGCCACGACGGTGCCTGATTTGATCGCCACCATATGCTGCGCATACCGTGTGGCATGGTTCAGGTCGTGAACGACCATGACGATCGTGCGGCCCTCTTCCTCATTCAGCTTCTGCAGCAGCTGCAGCACTTCCAGCTGATGCGCCATATCCAGGAAGGTCGTAGGCTCGTCGAGGAACAGAATATCCGTCTGCTGGGCCAGCGCCATGGCGATCCATGCCCGCTGACGCTGTCCGCCGGACAGCTGGTCGATCGCCCGGTCTCTGAAGGCCCCAAGCCCCGTAACGTTAATGGCCCACTCGATAACTTCACGGTCCTGCGCGCTGATGCTGCCAAATCCCCGCTGATGCGGCGAACGGCCGAAGCCGATCAGCTCGGTTACAGTCAGCCCATCCGGGGCCGTGGGGGTTTGCGGCAGGATCGCCAGCTGCTTCGCCACATCCTTGGTCGGCTGGCTGTGGATCGATTTGCCGTCGAGCAGCACCGCTCCGGAGGATGGCTTCATCAAGCGGGCCATCGTTTTGAGAATCGTTGATTTGCCGGAGCCGTTAGAGCCGACCAAAGCCGTAATTTTACCCGCCGGAATGCTCAGGTTCAAATTGTTGACAATGAGCGTATCGGCGTATCCGATGTTCAGCTGCTCGGTGCCGAGCCTCGACTGGAGCTGCGGTTTTTCCTCCGTGGCGATCTCTTGCTCCGGCCAAGCCAATGTGTTTTGTACCATACCGTATCATCCTTTTTTAGGGATTGTATTTCGCGGCGGGTTCACCGCTCCGCATGCAGGGTGCCTTATGCTATGTTCAACGTTGTCGAAATGCCGTATCGTTTAACGCATGATTGCCTTTGTTGACACATTATGCGTGGAAAAGTGCAATTTATGTGTATGTATACACACTTATTATGATAATGATTCTCAATTTCATTGTAAAGAGTTTTTTCCCTCTTCTCCGTCTTATCTCACGAAAAAAGGACAATGGAACTCATGGTCCCATTGTCCAAAATATTGCATCCGGCTTAATTACTCAAAATGTCCTTCAGTTCCATTAAGTCGGTGATCGAATAATCCGTCTCACAGCTCGCGTCTCCGGCAGCCACCTTCATCCATACCGCCTTCATCCCGACCTTCCGGCTGGCCTCAACATCGTTAACGGCATGATCCCCGACAAACACAGCCTCCTCCGGCTGGAGCTCCAGCCTGTCCAATGCCCTACGGAAAATGGCCGGGTCCGGCTTGCGGAGCCCTTCCAGCTCGGAAATGAGAAGGGCGTCAAAATCATCAGCAATGCCGAGCCCTTGAATGCTGCCCCATTGAAACTCGCCGAAGCCGTTGGAAATGATCCCAAGCTTCATTCCTTGGCGCTTGAGAGCAGTCAGCATTTCCCGAAGATGCGGATAACCTATGCAGTGAAGGCGAAAACCGGGGATATAATCCTCCAGAAGGCGCTCCCAGGACAACTCCAAGTCCATTTCCCGCACAAGCTGTTCATAAACTTTGTCCTTCCAGACATACCCCCGCGCGTCCAGCTCTACAAAACGGCGGATATATTGATCCCGGTCCACGCGTTGAAGCTCCGGAAAACGTTCATATTGATCCTCCGTAAAGCGCAGCAGCGAGGTATCCCGGTCCAGCAGTGTGCCGTCCAGGTCAAACAGCACGCCCTTGATCATGCCCCGCTCCTTTCCGCCAGCTGTTCCTGCTTTACGGCCGTGACCCGGGTTGTCTTCTTGTCAAAAGAGACGTTGGCCTCCTCCACGAGCTCAACCTGCCCCTCCGCGAACATTAGGGTGAGCGTGACCCTATAGGGTGTCTCGATGTACACCACGTTTAACTCCAGCTGCAGATCCTCAGTCAACCTGGCTGAAATGACAGCTTCCTGCCGATGTATGGCCAGATCCTTCCGGAAGATGTCCTTGGTGCTTACCCTCTTCGTCAAATCAAAGGGAAGTTCGCGCCGGCTGCCATCGGCATAACGGATCCAAAGCTCGGACCGCTCATCCAGGCTGCACACCGCAATCTCAGCAACGCCGCCTGGCTCTGGAGCCTGGACACGGTATTGCCCTGCCCAATCATCCGGCATAGTGGACGAAGCAGAAGGTACCTGGTGCTCAGCGTATTCCTGCATTCGCGCGATCCGCCGCAGAAGCAGCGGGTACGCTTCGGAGCTGACTTGTTGCGATCGGTCTACCCGGTCCACAATATGCTCATAGATGAGGTCCAGCAGCTGCGGCAGCTGCTTTTTCATATGGCTCATGCCCGAAGAGGCTGCAATGACAATGCCGTGCTTCGGAGCAACAAAGCAGAGCTGCCCGAACCCGCCGTTTCCCATATAACACCCCTGCCGGCACCGGAAAAATTGGTAGCCATACCCTTCCGAAAAATCAGCCCTCGTCTCATTGCGGCGGTTATCGCTCTGCTCCGTGGTGGCTAACCGGATGTATTCCGCCGATACGATTCTCCGGCCGCCATACACGCCCTCGTTCAGCAGCATCTGACCGAACTTCGCCACGCCGTCGATGGGAATGCTCAGCCCCATGCCGCCTGCGGTCACTCCCATCGGGCAGGTCTCCCAATCCACCAAGCCAATTCCAAGCGGCTCGAACAATCTCGGTTTTACATATTCGACGAGGCTCATGCCGGTCGCCCTTTCCAGAATGGCGGCAACCATATAGGTCGCATGGGTGTTGTACACGTAATGGCTTCCCGGCGGATGCTCCGGCGCCAAGGATAAGAACGTTTGGGCCCAGTCTGGCCCGGATTCCATCACCCGGCCGTAAATGTTGTCATGATGTCCTGTATTCATCGAAAGCAGATGGTGGATGGTCATCTGTGATAAGTAGGGCGGGACGTCACCGGCAAGCTTATCGGGAAAATACGAAACAACCGGATCCGTCAGCCGGATATATCCTTCGTCCCTGGCAATTCCCGCAGCAATGGAAGTGAAGCTCTTGCTGAGCGAAAATAATAACGTGGGTGCCTCTTCCCGATACGGCTGACGGTTGAAACGGGCCGTAACTTTTCCATTCTGAAGCAGCATCAAACGGTTGACCTGAAGCTCCAGTTCCTCGATCCGTTCTAAGAACCGAAGTACATCGCCGGACGACAGGCCGTGGCTTTCCGGCTGTGCGGTTTCCAGTTCCAATCCCAATCGTACACCTCCAGCATTCCTTTTTATTGAAGTTCCTTAATAAAAAAGAGATTCAGATCATCGTCCACCCGGACCATCTCGCCCGGCACGACCGGCTGGTTCTTATACACGATGCCGTTGCCATCGGGGATGTAACCTCTGCGGCAGTAAATGCGCTGTGCCTTGCCGTAGTCCTTGAACAAGCCCACACCGATGCCGATCCGTTTGCCCTTGCGGCTTACGATCGATTCAAACTCCTCCAGGATCCGGTTGCCGATTCCTTGGCGCTGGAAGACGGGGAATACGTTCAGATCGTTCACTTCCGGAATGCCCTGCTCTTGGAAAGGAGGGTAGTCCGATTCGTATTTCAGGTGACATACCCCGGCGACCTGGTCATCTGCATAGGCGATGATCGTATCACGGACACCCGCTGCATTTTCAGCGAGACATTTATCGTAATACTCATCGGGGCGGAAGATGTCCTGTTCGGTAAAAGCCTGCTTCCACTGCTGCTTTAATTCCTCTGAAGTGAGCAAAGTCAGCGTGATTTTCATTTACAGCACCTCCATATCGAATATATTTTTGTTCCCACGTTCCGCGGCTCTCTTTTAAAAGTTAGTTAATGTTCACTTACTTTAGCATTGATGATTAAAGAGATTCGCGATTATAATATGTATAAATATGCCACGGCTTGATAGTAGAGAGGGGAACTGCCATGCGATCCGCTGAAGTCCATAATTACGACTTTGCCTTTAGGCAGGCCGCGATCGGCATGGCCCTTATCGCGCCTGACGGAGCCTTCCTAGAGGTCAACCCCGCTTTATGCACCCTCCTCGGTTATACACCTGACCATTTCACTTTGCCGGATCTTCTTCTTCCTGCGATTCAGGAACTGTCCCGCGACATCGTTAAGTGCGGGGAGTGGCTGCAGTCCATGAAACGGGATCAGCATCGGATCGACCAACATTACTATCATCCTTCAGGACAACGGTTGTCCCTTGATATCCGCATCTCCTTGATTCGAAATGAGGCCGGGAAACCTGAGATTTACTTCACCCAATTCGAGAACAGGACCCAGATGATGCAAATGGAAACTAGGCTGCATTATACCGAAACCCATCTGCACGAGCGGGAGGATTCCTTCATGCAGCTGCTGGATGGCCTCCCCCTGTCCGTGCTGATTACGAACCACGGCCAGATTCAGTATGCCAATCCTGCCGGACTCAGGCTCATTCATGCAGACAGCCTTGAAGCCGTAATCGGCATGTCAACGGACGTTTTGGTCGACGCCGCCGACCACGAAATTCTGGCCGAGCGCAAGCAGCGGCACTACAACAACAGGCCCATCGGCTCAGTGCGCTACCGCATCCGCTGTCTCAATGGACAGCTGAGGCATGTGGAAGGATTTTCACTGAAGATTACCTATCAAAAAAAGCGGTGCGTCATCGGGATCTTTAAAGATATCTCCGACCAGAAGCTTGAGGAAGACCGGCTCATGCAGTCCGAGAAGCTATCGACGGCAGGGCAGCTTGCCGCAGGCATCGCTCACGAAATCCGCAATCCGCTGACTGCCATTTTCGGCTTTTTGAAGCTCCTCCGCACCTCCAGCCAAAACAACGACCAGTACTTTGCGATCATGGAATCCGAGCTGAAGCGGATCGAATTTATCGTCAATGAGCTGCTGGTGCTGTCCAAACCCCAGGTTTCGCATGCGAGCAAGCCAATGGACATTTTGCCGCTGCTGGACCAGGTGATCACGCTGATGAATGGCCAGGCTGCATTAAAAAATATCGAGATCGTTTCCGCCTTCTCCGAACCTTCCATCTGGATTGCCGGCGAGGCCAACCAGCTGAAACAGGTCTTCATCAACCTGCTCAAAAATGCGATGGAAGCCATGCCGGAAGGCGGCATCATCCGGATCCACGCTCTCTCCCGGAACAACGAGGCCTTCATCAGCGTTCAAGACGAAGGCTGCGGCATGACGGCGGAGCAGATCCAGGCGCTGGGCAAGCCCTTTTTCACGACCAAGGAATCAGGCACCGGTCTTGGGTTTATGATCACACACAACATCATCCATAATCACGGCGGGAACATATCAGTCCAAAGCGCTCTCCAGGAGGGCACCACGTTTACCGTGACGCTCCCCGTTATTTCCGAACCGGAGGCAGCCTCATCATAACAAGCCTAATCCGGTGATCAGCCGATAATTTTAAGTTTCACATCCTGGGACCAAAAAAGGACGGTACTCTCGCGTTATGCTCCTACGTATTGGAGGAATACAGCAGAATGCCGTCCCTCCGGCTCCAGCCCGATTTGGCCCAAAAATAATTGCCGATCTCATTCTCCTCGATCACCATGATATGGCACTTGGCGATGCCCTCTTCCCGGAGCTTATCCAGCCCGGCTTTCGCCAGTTTTTGCCCGATGGCGCGGCCCCTGCAGGCCGGATCGACCGCAACGTGGTAGATATACCCCCTTCGGCCATCATGGCCGCACAGAATGGTGCCGATCACCCGGTCACCCTCAGTGGCGACAAAGCTCATGCCCGGGTTCCGAACCAGGTACCGGTGTATCGATTCTTTCGAATCGGCGTCGCTCAGCGCCATCCCTTCCGTATTGCCCCACAGTTCCATGCATTGTTCGTAATCCTCAATCAACAGCTCTCGCAGTGTTTCCATGATGTTAGTTTCCTCCAGTCATTAATTACAACAAACGTATATCGACGTACATTCAATGAAGCCAGCCGCGCCCGGACTATGTCCCGGCTTCCGCCCGCTCTACCGACTCCGGACCGAGAATCTGTCTAAAGTGGTGCCGCATATGCTCCAGGTAATCATTCACCAGCCAATCCAGCGTCGCTTCACCGCCGCCGGGAAGAATGCAGGTTTTGCCGTAATCCTCCGCGGTCAAACGCTCGAGAACATGGACAATTTGCCTGTTCAGCATATTCCACAGCGTAATGATATCCGGCTGGTTGTATTGCTCCTGATCCCCGTGCAGGTCCACCCACCGGGCCTGATCGTCTCCCTCACGGGATACTGGAGGCGCCGACAGTCTTATTTTGACAAATCGAAGATGGTTGTTCGCCGCCGAATCGCATAAGTGGCCTACGATCTCTTGCTTCGACCAATTGGCAGGCCCGGGTTTGTGTCTGAACACCTCTTCGGGCACAGCTTTCAGTTCCCTCTCAAAATATCCGACCAAACGGTCCAAGGTTTGACTATAACGGTTCATCCTGCTTCTCCTCTCCATTGGCTGCACTGTATTCGATCAGCCAGCAATCGCGGTACTCTCCTTCATGCCATTCGCGTTTTTCCAGCAGCCTGATTTTCCGGAAGCCGCATTTTTCGTATACGCGCAGGGCCCTGGCGTTCCAAGTTTGCGGGTCCATGACGATTTTATCCGCTTGAAGCGTGTTGGTCAGATAAGAAACCATGCCTTGAATCAGCCTTGTGCCGATTCCCCGGTTCCAGCAGTCGGGCTCCCCTATAAACTGATCCATGCCGAAAATCCGCCCGTCCCCTTCGCCATAGCCGTATACTTCGCGTTCCTCCGGGTCGACATGATAGTACTGGATATAGCCGATATCGCGGTCGTCCAGTTGAATGATGCAGGCTTCGATTTGATCATCTCGGTAAAAGTGCTCCTGCACCATGGCCATATCATGCGGGCGGTCCCGGCCTTCATAATATTCGAGGACGCGCGGATCGCTGAGCCAACGGACCAAATGGTCCGCATCGCCCGCCTCCAGTTTCCTTACGCTGACCCCCTCCTTGCTCCAAAGAATCAAAATTACGCCTCCTCCTCATAACTCAAGCACGAAGCGTTTGAGCCATTTTATATGAAAAGCTTAACGTTTTTGACCACGTAGTGGTACCCCGACAAGACGGTCATCATCACGGCGATCACCATCAAGAAGGAATCGACGCGAAGGCTCGTCAGCCATTGAAAAGGATAGTTATTCAGCAGCACGGCCGTAATGGCGACGACCTGGGACACCATTTTCCACTTGCCGTACCGGTCTGCCGCCAGAGCGATCCCTTGAGCCGACGCCGCCATTCGCAGAGCGGTAATCATGAATTCACGGCCGATCATCACGAAGGCCATCCAGGCCGGAATCATCCCGGCTTCGACCATCATGATCAACGCCACCGAAACAAGCAGCTTATCCGCAAGCGGGTCCAATAGCTTACCGAGATTGGTAACCAGGTGGTATTTGCGGGCAATATACCCGTCCAGCTTGTCCGTAGCGGAAGCAAGAATGAATACGCCCACCGCCATATAGGTTCCGTACTGATTCAGAAAGTGAATGAACGCGTTGGAATCCGCCAGCCGTACGGGGTACTCTGCGAAAAAAACGATAAACACGGGGATCAGCATGATTCTGGCCAGCGTCAGTTTGTTCGCCGGGTTCATGCATCCTTCCTCTCAAAAAACGTGATCCGGTTACCGAAAGGATCGGTCACGCTCACCTCCATATCCTCAAGTCCAGGGCGCGCATGCTTGTACTTCTTCGCTATCAGTTTGGCATGAAGGCTCTGGATGTCTTCGACTTCCACACGGATGGCCGAGCCGGGGGTGCAGTCGCCGTGATGCCCGCTCAAATGGATTTCGCAGTCCCCGCTGGACACCTGCATGTATAAGGGAAGATCGTCTTCATAGCGATGCTCCCAGTCCATCCGGAATTCCAGGAAATCCACGTAAAACTCCTTGGCCTTGTCCTCATCGAAAATCCGAAAGATCGGTGTGATCTTCTTCATCACTTATCCTCCTCTAAAAGTTAATCCAAACTTATGCCCGGCCCGGCTATCGTACAGGCAATGCGGCGGCAAGCTGTATAGGCGCCGACAGTTGAGCATACCGGCTCTCCACATAGGGATTGAACCAGACCGCATGGATGACCTTCATCCCTGCCTGATGCGCCCCATCCAGCTCTCCGGAGCCTCCGTCACCTACAAACACGCAATCCTCCGGGAGTATTTGCAGCCGTCGGCATGCGAGTTCATAGATCGCAGGGTCGGGCTTACAGCATTGTACTTCGTATGAAAAAATAACATCGTCAAAATACCCGGCCAGCGGGGAATCTTCCCAGCCCCGGACTTCCTCCTCCGAACAGTTGCTGATCAGTCCCAGCTTCCAGCCATGGGTACGGAGATTTTCGAGCATTTCCAAAATGTCAGGGCGAACGGCTTCAAAAGGAATCCGCTTCTCCTGGATCCTTGCCTGGTAGAGCGACTGAACGGACTGTTCGTCCGCATCCAGGCCCCTGCTTCGGCAAATATCCCGGATGACGTCCGGAAAACTTGCCAGCTCCCCGCGCATCCGCCGCTCCACCCGGCTTCTCCATTCCAGCTTGAACTCTTCCTGGCTCAGGCCAAGCAGACCCGGGTAATCGTAGCGACGCCCCGATATCCGCCGGCCATCCGCATATTCGGTGATCAAGGTCTCGAACAAATCGAACAAAACGGCTTTCGTGCCCAAGCAGCATCCTCCTTATCGGTATTCGGGATTCTGGATTCCGGTTATATCGTAGCCACGCCCGCTTCCCCCAAATATACGGTTGGGATGACCGTCTCCACCACATGCCCTTCCACGGCTTGCACCTCGTAGGCTTTGGCCTCAGGACGAGAGCTTACCGCCCGGTGAAAAACACCATCTACATAATGCAGTGCCGCTCCGTCATCTGCGGCTATTCCCCCACCGATTTGTCCGCTTTGGATCAGCCGGTGATAACTGGGCCTTCGGTCCGCTTCCCCGTCATAATGGGGACAGTGGCTTCCTGAAAGCAGGCCTAGGCCCTCCAACCGGGTCAGATCGCCAGGGATGGAATCCGTCACACCTTCCTCAAACCAGCAAATGGAACCGGCGCTTAGCCCGGATAAAATCACCCCATTTTCCCAGGCCGTCTTTAAGTATCGATCCACACTCCGTTCCTTCCATACCGCAAGCATCGATTTCGTATTGCCGCCCCCGACATAAATGATATCTTTGTCCAGAATAAAATCCTCCAGATCGACGGTTGGGGGTTGGACCAGGGAAAGATGAGAGGGAGTGCATTCCAGACGCTGAAATGCATCATAAAAACGATCAATATACCCTTGCGCGTCACTGCTCGCCGTTGGTACAAAGCAAATCTTGGGGCGGCCGGTGCCTGCCTGTCGAAGAATGTACAGATCCAGCAAGGGGTTATCCGGTTCCATTGAGAATCCTCCGCCACCCATAGCGATAATTTGTTTGATGCTGATGCCCTCCTTTCCGTAACGTGTCATCAATTCCAAGTAAAACTGCCGCAAGCGATGTTAATTTACCTATTCGACGGAAAAACACCATACCCTTTCTTCGCAGGGTACTTGCTAAAAATGGATCGATATGGTAGCCTGTTAGTAATTTACGAAGAACGGAGGGTTACGTGTGGTAGATCAGTTTATCCGGGTTCGCACGTTTTGCAACTAACATATTGCAAATATCTCTGATTGTACGCTGAGTACTCAGGAATGGTCTGACATTTTTTAAAGGTAACCCAGGTTTTATAACGACTATGGCTGAAGCATCGTCTGCAGGAACACGCATGGTCATGTCCAGCCTGCCTTTAAAAATTCATCTCACATGAACGCATTGCGGGATCGTACCCTTAAGGGATAGGAATGATAGTTTCTCCCTGCCCTAGGGCCTCTTCCGTCTTTCATGTAAGACCTCATTTCCTGCGGCCGAGGAGCGGTTGTTCCTTGGACCGGTCGGTCCTTTCGCGAAACGCTGACACAGGCAGACAGCCTGTGTTTTTTTGTGCTTATTTTTAGATTAACGATGATTCCGGCAAGGAGGGTTACGTGTGGTAGATCAGTTTATCCGGGTTCGCATGGTGTGCAGCTGCTAAGAAAAAAAGCCGTTGGCTTTGCTGTGTACAGAGAAACTCAGGATAGGTCTGCCCTTTTGCCAGGTAACCTCCTTTTTGCTCAGGACAAAATGTCGCTTGGTCGATGCATAATGTGCCGCCACCCGCCGCTTCAATGCCGGGCTTATATACCGATGAACTGCTCTTTCATGCAGTGCGTCCGGCCCGCGCGGGTGCCTTTCATTCGGTGAAATCCGCCGGATCCCGCGGCGTTCCTGAGTCTCTCCACTTCACAGCACAGCCGATGGGCAAGAAACCATCGCTGGATTACGGAGGGATTCATGGATGCATAAACATCGACAACGTCATATAAAGACGTACTTGAACATAGAGAAACCCGCAGCAAAAGGACAGCACCTGCTACACCACGAGCCGGTCATTCACGACATGATCGGAATGGCCGGTGTCACAAACGCCGACACGGTGCTCGATCTGGGCGCCGGGCGGGGAGCCATCACGTTCCCGCTTGCGAAGAAGGCAGGCAGAGTGCTGGCCATTGAGAACGATGACTCATTCGCCGCTGCCCTTCGGCAAAGGGCGGTTCCCTGCTCCAATGTGGCCGTTATTGAAAGGGACATTCGCGAGGCCTATCTTCCGAAGGAGCCGTTTCATGTTGTAGCCAACATTCCATTTTTCATGACGACATTCATTCTCGAGAAGCTGCTCGACCCGCCGGGTTCTGCGTTCCAGGGGGCGGTGCTGATCGTGCAGCACGGAGCAGCCAAGGGATTTACGGCAAGGCAGATTCGCAGCCCGCGTCTGCTCAAGTGGCGGATGTGGTTTGACTTCGAGCTGGTGAAGGTTGTGCCCCGGCGGCATTTTTCACCCCCACCTCAGGTGGACGCAGCCGTACTCCGTATTCGGAGACGGAAAACGCCTTGGCTGCAGACGCAGCATCATCATGCATTCGGCGGATTGGCCGAATACGCGCTGAACGAGCCGGCACTGCCGGTGTGCGAGGCACTGGCCGGGATTTTTACACCGGTGCAAATCAGGCACCTGCTGCAGCAAATCCGGGTAGAACGGAATACGCCCGTATGCTTGCTGCGCGAGCGGGATTGGGCAGCCGTATTTGATACGATGCGGGAGAAGGTCCCCTCTTATCGCTGGCCGAAAGCAACAACAAAGAAAAGGAGCGCCAGGTAGGCGTGAATTGAAATCTAAGGAGGAAACACAAATGACAGAACAACTCATTAAAGTAGATGGTATTGAACTGTGCACCGAAAGCTTTGGACGAAAGGAAGATCCGGCAATCCTGCTCATTATGGGCGCCACCGCCTCGATGATCTGGTGGGAGGATGAATTTTGCCAGCGCCTTGCTGACGCGGGGCGGTTTGTCATCCGTTACGACAACCGCGACGTCGGCCAATCGATGAACGATGAGCCCGGTAACCCGCAGTACGGTTTAGAGGACATGGCCGATGACGCTATCCGCGTGCTGGACGCCTACGGAATTAGCCGGGCCCATGTGGCAGGGATGTCTCTCGGCGGCCTGCTGACGCTGATGGCTACGGTCAAGTATCCCGAGCGGGTGCTGAGCAATACGCTGATCATGACCTCTTCGTTCCGTGACCCGAGTCTGCCGGAAATGGAAGAAAAGGTCGCTGCCTTTTTCGCTTCGGCCGATCAGGTCAATTGGGAGAACGAGCAGGCGATCCTGGACTTTAGCGTTCAAAAATGGAACCTGCTCCGCGGGTCAAAGCACGCTCCGGACGAGGATAAAGTCCGCCGGCTGGCCGCACGGGAGCTGCATCGGACCCGCAATTGGGCGGCGAGCATGTTCAATCATGGCCTGCTGGCCGGCGGAGAGGATCTGATTGCTGGGGTACCGGACATCCGGGTACCGGCCCTCGTCATCCATGGCACGGAGGATCCGATCATCCCTTATGCCCACGGTGAGTCGTTGGCCCGGGAGATCCCGGGCCCTGGAAGGGACCGGCCATGAGCTGCATGAGGACGATTGGGATGCCATTCTGGATGCGATTATCCGGCATACCGATAGCGTCCAGAAGAGCGAATCGAGATCAGTTAAGTAATTAGCAAAACAGCGGGCAGGGATCTTTCCCCGCCCGCTGTCTGTATGTAGTAACACTACGGTTGATGAATCCGATGCTTCAAGTCAGCGCTGCCGTCAATCACTGACATGATGTCTGTTTTTAACTCAACCGGATATACCGACAAGCCCTGTAATTCCTCAATTGTAAACCATTTGAAGATCAGCCTGCCGCCATCCTCAATGCCTGGGAACTCGCCCTCCCGATCCAGAATTTCATGGCCCTCCGGAAAAGAAAACGTGTAATAAAATCCGATTTCATGGTATTTCATTCGGGCGTATTCGAAAAAATCTTCATTGACATACAACAGCTTGTCTAACTGTATATCGATGCCCAGCTCTTCCCGGATCTCCCGGATGAGGGCCTGGTCCGTCGATTCCTGAAACTCTACCCGCCCGCCAGGCAGGTTCCAAAAGTCGTCCTGCAGCGTCGTGTGCAGCAATATCCGATGGAGGTGCACGGCGCTTCTGTAAAGGTAATCACCGAATCACCCAGCTTCCATTACGCAGCAGCGGCTCGATCGTGCCGTCCTCATGCTCCGCATCGATGCTCAGTTCCGCCGAACCGACCATAAAATCTTCATGCTGCATGCTGACGTTGGCTCCGCGGGCAAGCAGCTCCTCATCGCTGAGTCCCGCCCCGCCCTGCAACTTTGTCGGATACGCACTCCCGAGCGCAAACTGGCAGGACGCATTCTCGTCGATGCCCACGTTATAGAAAACCCGGTTCAGACGGGAGATCGGCGAATCATGGGGTAC
>Ga0224731_1007_pt1 | contig 35441 bp, 41 predicted proteins | sample IA1ulk_2_FD_161639 | JGI IMG/M metagenome (GOLD analysis project Ga0224731, IMG submission 161639) | Enriched cells from agricultural soil in Iowa, United States - IA12soil_GW_FP2(bulk) | ecosystem: Environmental > Terrestrial > Soil > Agricultural land | place: USA: Iowa | collected 2017-05-08 | reverse complement strand
CGGCAGAGCATCCGTGATGCGCTACTTTGATTCCATGACGAGCGGTTCGGGCCGTCAGGATATCACCCTCGCCCCTGGCGAGAGCAAGGTCATTATGACGAATATCAACAACATTAAAATTAAACCGGGTGAAGGCATTTCCGTTCTGGCGGACGCATTCAGCAACTATCCGGTAAAATACAGCGTCATTATGCTCGACGCCACGAAGGATCCGCTGCAGTCGCTGCCATTCCTTCCGGCCCTTGACCGCGACGTACACAACCGGGGCACGTATCCGAATTCCGTCGTGAACATGTCGACCGACGAAGTGCTTGGCAGCACCGAGACACGTATCGTTCTCGGCGACAATAACATCGATCCGAACCTGAAGGGACTGGACGGGATCTATGGAACCGAAGCTTCGAATGCAGGCAACTTTGGTGTGTTGTACAAAATTAAGCTGAACCACGTCGCACCGAATACGCTGATTACGCTTAACCCTCGCGGCGGCGTATACAACGGCATTTTTCTGGTGAACGGCCAGCAGGTACAGGCAGCGAACAACACCCAGGATGTCAACGCCCCGAACGAAACGAGCGTTCTGTACCGTACCGGAAACTATGAGCAAAGCGTAGAAATTTGGTACACGGCGGCGCCGGGCAGCAACCTGCCGATTAACCTGCTCCTGATGCCGATGCCGCAGATGAAGCAGTAAACAAAAGAAGTAACGGATTATGATTACCGAAGACAGCAATAATTCTTTCTCATTCTTATAGGCAATGAAAAGACCCCCATCCACTGCAATTGCGGTAGATGGGGGTCTTCTTTATCTTTTTTTATAATGCATTCGCTGCCGAATTGCACTAGGAAGAGCTGCGGCTCTTCCATAACAGGAATATGAAGAACGGCGCGCCGACAGCCGATGTAAACACGCCGACCGGAATATCCAGCGGGGTGAACAGGTTGCGGGCGAGGACATCCGCCACGACAACGATAATGGCCCCGCTTAGAGCGCTGGCCGGAAGCAGGGAGCCGTAAGACGATCCGATCAGCTTCCGGGCGATGTGGGGGGCCAGGAGGGCGACAAAACCGATCGCTCCGCCGACGGAGATGCCCGCCCCGGCAAGCCCGACGGCCATGAAGAGCAGGATCGTCCGGTCGCGCTCCACCCGGCTGCCGGCCCCGGCGGCCAAGTCGTCGCCGAGCTGCAGCATGTTGATGCGCCGGGCGAAGATCAGGCTGAGCGCGCCCAGCGCGATGAACCAGGGCAGCATCATGTTGACATGCTTCCAGGAGCTGCCGTACACGCTGCCCAGCAGCCAGTTGAAGGCTTTCTGGGCGACGTCGGTCGGGCCTGTGACGAGCAGCATCGTGGAGATGGCCGAAGCGACCGCCCCGATGCCGACGCCGATCAGGACCAGCATGAGCGGGTTGACGCCCTTTTTCCACGAGAGCACATAAATCAGCAGCGTGGTGAGCGCGGCGCCGACAAAGGCGGCCGGCGGCAGCCAGAAGACGCTGGCCGACGGAATCAGCGTAATGATGGCCGTCGTTGCGACAGAGGCGCCGCTCGTGACGCCCATGACGTCCGGAGAAGCCAGCGGATTCCGGATCAGTCCCTGCGTGATCGCCCCGGACATGGCGAGGCAGGCCCCGACCAATGCGCCGACGATGACCCTGGGAAGCCTGAGCTTCTGCACGACCACAACGTCCAGCTTGTTCCCTTGCCCGAAGATCGCCTGGGTTACCTCCCAGGGATTCACGTATTTGGTGCCGAAGCCGATGCTGATGATGACCGCAAGTAAAAGGACAATGGCTAGAATGCACAGGATGGCAATCTGGCGCTTCGATGTGAGAAAGGAAACCGCATCTCCGCCCATGCGGACGCTGATGGGGCCTTTCGGTCTGGATGAACGGCTCATTGGCGAAGCAACCCCTTTCTGGCAGCGTGGATGAAGAACGGCACCCCGATGATCGCCGTCATGACGCCGATCGGGATTTCCCGGGGCATGGCGATAAAGCGGGACGCAATATCCGCAAGAAGGAGCAGAATTCCGCCCAACAGTGCGCTGTAGGCGACCAGCCAGCGGGTATCCCGGCCGACGAGAGCTCGGGCGATGTGCGGAATAACGAGCCCGACAAACCCGATCGGTCCGGCGACGGCGACCGAGCTGCCTGCCAGCACGACGATGAGCAGTCCCATGGTCAGCTTGAGGAGTACGGTTTTCTGGCCCAGGCTGCGTGCTACGTCCTCGCCGAGCATGAGCGTGTTGACGGACGACGCGATGAGAAGGGCGACGATCCAGGCGGCAAGCATGTAAGGCAGCAGGCCCAGTAAAATACTCAAGCTCCGGCCTTCAACGGAACCGGACATCCAGAACAGCACTTCCTCCATTGCCCGGCCGCTGATGATGAGCATACCGTTGGTCAGCGAGCTACAGAAGGCGGTAATGGCCGCCCCGGCGAGCGTGATTTTCAGCGGCGTTAAGCCTTGCCTCCCGGCGGAGCCGAGAATAAATACGAACAGGCAGCTGACAGCCGCCCCGAGGAAAGCGATCCAGGTGAAGGAAGCAAGCGAGCTGACGCCGAGCAGGACGAATGAAGCTACGACAAGCAGGGAGGCGCCGGCATTAATGCCGAATATCCCTGCATCCGCAAGCGGATTTTTGGTCAGGGACTGCAGCAGCACGCCGCAAATTCCCAGGCTTCCGCCGACGAAGGCGGCGATCAGCGCGCGCGGCACGCGGACGTCCCGGACGATAATGTGCTCATTGCTTCCATTAAACGAAGTAAAGGCTTCGACAACTTCCCTCCAATTGGTGCTGTGCACGCCAAAGAGGATGCTCGCAGCAACACATAAGAGCAGGAGGACGAGCCCTGCGATCAAACCGGTCCATTTGGCAGATGATCTATGTAACCATTCCGGCTGCACGGCATACCCCTCTTTTCAATCAGGCTGTAAATAAATAGATTGAACTAAAGTTGTGCATTGAACTTCCTGTTATAAGGGCCTAATACAGCCTATATCATTCATTTCTTTAGTTCATTCTATGTAACATATTAAAGTTTAAGTGGAGCGCATAGGCTTGTCAATGAGGCTGATTCTCAATTTCAATATCCGTTTTTTGCACTTCCATACAGGAAGTTTATTGACATTACAGGCGCTATGAATTAGGATTAGGACGATACTGAGAATCATTATCAGGAGACTAGAAGGGGAGAGCTTTTACTTATGAGAAAATGGAACGGCCTTATACTTATGCTGTTGGCTGCTGTGCTGGTACTGTCCGCATGCGGCAAAGACAGCGGCAGCACCGCTTCCGGAAGTACAGGAGAGAGCAGTACGGAAGCGGGAGCTGCGAACGATGCAGACCGCACAATAGAGACGGTTATGGGGCAGGTCAAAGTACCGGCACATCCGAAAAAAATCGTCGTTTTGACCAACGAAGGAACCGAGGCGCTGCTGTCCATGGGCATCAAACCGGTGGGAGCCGTCAAATCTTGGACTGGCGATCCATGGTATCCCCATATTAAGGATCAAATGCAGGGCGTTGAAAATGTAGGCGACGAGGGCCAGCCGAACGTGGAAGCGATCGCTGCGCTCGAACCGGACCTCATCCTGGGTACGAAAATGCGCCAGGAGAAAATTTACGAGCAGCTGTCCGCCATCGCTCCTACCGTATTTTCCGAAACGCTCCGCGGCGAGTGGAAAGATAACTTCAAGCTGTGGGCCGATGCGGTCAATGAGAAAGAGAAGGGCGACCAGGTACTGGCCGACTATGATAAGCATGTAGCTGACGTGAAAGCGCAGATCGGCGACAAATTGAGCACGAAAGTGTCGATGGTCCGGTTTATGCCGGGCAAGGCACGGATTTACTATAACGATACGTTCTCCGGCATCATTTTGAAGGAAGTGGGCCTCGCCCGTCCGGCGGTTCAGGATAATCCCGGATTCTCCGACGATGTCGGCAAAGAGCGCATTCCGGACATGAACGGCGACATTCTGTTCTACTTTACCTATGAAACCGGCGACGGCGAAGGCAGCAAGATGGAGAAGGAATGGACCGAAGACAAACTTTGGAAAAACCTTGAGGTGGTCAAGAAGGGCAACGCGCACCGCGTGGACGACGCCATCTGGAACACCGCAGGCGGGGTCCTTGCCGCCAATCTGATGCTAGACCAGCTGGTATCCTATTTTAAATAAAATCTAAGCGCACAGGGGGCTCCGTCAGGGGTCCCCTGCTTCATTGACGGAGGCCCGGATTTGAGGCATTATTAATAGTAGACAAATGTTGTAAACAAGAGTGGCTTACGGCTTTAAGCATAGAATGGGAGGATGAGCGTATGCTTTCGACGGAGAAGATTATTGACGCCATGTCCGAGCAGGGACTGCGCATAACCGACCAGCGCAAGACGCTCGCCAAATTATTTGGTGAACATTCGGGTTATTTGTCAGCCAAGGATGTCTATGAGTTTATGGGCAAAAAATACAGCGGACTCAGTTTCGATACCGTATACCGCAATCTGCGGGTCATGCAGGAGCTGGGCGTTCTCGAACAGATCGTGTTTGAGGACGGGGTCAAATTCAAAGCCAGCTGCAGCGAAGACCACCACCATCATCACATGATCTGTCTGCAATGCGAGAAGACGTATCCGATCAGCTTCTGCCCGGTGTCGATGGCGGATACGCCCGACGAATTTCAGGTCGTGAAGCATAAATTTGAAGTATTCGGATATTGTAAAGACTGCCGGCAGCCTGCAGATGCGGGGCTGAGTGTCAATCCGCTGTCCGGGCACAGCGGGGAGCATTAATGCCATGGGCGTATCCCGAAGAATCGTCCAAGGCCCTATCGTCATTTACCGCAAATACATTTCGCCCTTAAAACCGCCGACCTGCCGTTTCTACCCGACATGCTCGGCGTACGCAATGGAAGCGATCGAGGTGCACGGTGCCGCCAAAGGATCGTGGCTCGCCATGAAACGGATCGCCAAGTGCCATCCGTTTCACCCGGGGGGCGTGGATCTGGTTCCCCCGCGGAAGGAGAAGGGGGGCGCAGGCGCCCCTCATCCTTCCGAAGGCGAGGGACACCTGACTTGACACGCGGCATCCGGGTTCAGTATATTATGGAATATATGACATTTCCGAGGAACGGATGAGTACGAGAACAGTAGCTTATTGCAGAGAGCCGGGGCAGCTGAGAGCCGGTATAAGCGAAGTCTCCGAAGATGGTCCGGGAGGAACCGCTTTCGAGCAGCATCCTGAATTAGTGGATGCGTAAGGGAGCGGCGTGATCCAGCGATAATGGACAGTGCGCGGCTGAGACATGCCGGCACTGATGGAGCCTGCCGCCTGCGAAGGCGCAGGGAATTTGGGTGGTAACACGTGAGGAATCTCTCGTCCCATTAGGGGCGGGAGTTTTTTTGTATCCTCGGGGCCCCCGCAAGTACCTGAACAGGGTATCACAGCAAAAGCCCCACTTCGTGGGGTTATTTTGTGTTCACACAGAAGATACAGGAACGCCGATTTTGGAAAGGAAGATGAACGATGGCTGACAAGAAAACATTTTATTTGACGACGCCGATCTATTATCCGAGCGACAAGCTTCATATCGGGCATGCGTACACGACCGTGGCCGGCGATGCGATGGTTCGTTACAAGAAGCTGCGCGGCTACGATGTGCGCTATTTGACAGGAACCGACGAGCACGGTCAGAAGATCGAGCGCAAAGCGGCTGAAGCAGGCAAAACGCCGCAGCAGTTCGTCGACGACATCGTGGCGGGGATCAAGGAGCTGTGGAAGAAGCTCGACATCTCCAACGATGACTTTATCCGGACGACGGAACCGCGCCATACGAAGGTAGTTCAAGAAGTGTTCGAACGCCTGCTGGCGCAGGGCGATATTTACAAGGGCGAGTATGAAGGCTGGTACTGTACGCCGGATGAATCGTTTTTCCTGGAACGGCAGCTCGTAGACGGCAAATGTCCGGACTGCGGCCGGCCGGTGGAACGCGTGAAGGAAGAGAGCTATTTCTTCCGGATGAGCAAATATGTAGACCGGCTCCTCCAATACTATGAGGACCATCCGGACTTTATTCAGCCGGTGTCCCGCAAGAACGAAATGGTCAACAACTTCATCAAGCCGGGACTGGAAGACCTGGCGGTGTCCCGTACGACCTACGAATGGGGCGTCAAGGTGAAGAGCGATCCGAAGCACGTCGTTTACGTCTGGATCGACGCGCTGCTGAACTATATCACCGCGCTGGGTTACGGCTCGGAAGATACAAGCCTGTTCGACAAGTACTGGCCAGCTGACGTTCATCTCATGAGCAAGGAAATCGTCCGCTTCCATACGATCTACTGGCCGATCATCCTGATGGCGCTTGACCTGCCGCTGCCGAAGAAAGTGTTTGCGCACGGCTGGCTGCTGATGAAGGACGGCAAGATGTCCAAATCGAAAGGCAACGTCGTCGATCCGGTCACGCTTATCGACCGTTACGGTCTGGATGCCCTTCGCTATTACCTGCTGCGCGAAGTTCCGTTCGGCGCGGACGGTACGTTTACGCCGGAGAGCTTCGTGGAGCGCGTCAACTCCGATCTGGCCAATGACCTCGGCAACCTTCTGAACCGGACGGTGGCGATGGTGGACAAATATTTCGAGGGACGGGTTCCTGCGTACCGCTCCGGCGTAACTCCGTTTGACGCGTCGCTCGAGGAAGCGGCCAAGGATGTTTACGGAAAAGTTGAAGAAGCGATGGAAAATATGGAGTTCTCCGTTGCGCTGACGGCAATCGGCCAGTTTATCAGCCGCAGCAACAAATATATCGACGAAACGCAGCCTTGGGCGCTGGCAAAAGATGAGTCCAAACGCGAAGAGCTGGCGTCTGTCATGACCCACCTCGTCGAAAGCCTGCGGATCGGCTCGATCCTGCTGCAGCCGTTCCTGACCCAGGCTCCGCTGAAGATTTGGGAGCAGCTGGGCATTCAGCAAGGCGAGCTGACCGAATGGGAAAGCGGCAAGACGTTCGGCTTGATTCCGGAAGGAACGCAGCTGGTGAAGGGCAACCCGATCTTCCCGCGCCTGGACGCGGAAGAAGAGGTGGCGTACATCAAGCAGGCAATGACCGGATCCGAAGCTCCCGCGAAGGAAGCGGAAGCCGGCAAGGCGGCCGAAGCGGCTGCGCCGCAGGAAGCGCCTGAGCTGAAGGAAGAAATCGGCATTGAAGATTTTGCCAAGGTCGAACTGCGCGTAGCTCAGGTTATCGCCTGCGAGCCTGTCAAGAAAGCCGACAAGCTGCTCAAGCTGCAGCTGGATCTAGGCTTCGAGCAGCGGCAGGTCGTGTCGGGCATCGCGAAGTTCTATACGCCGGAAGAGCTGGTCGGACGCAAGGTCATCTGCGTCACCAACCTGAAGCCGGTGAAGCTGCGCGGCGAGCTGTCACAGGGCATGATTCTGGCAGCATCCCAAGGCGATCAGCTGACGCTGGCGACGGTGCCGGACAGCATGCCGAACGGAGCGGTTGTGAAGTAGGAGCGCAAAGTATAGTGCACCTATAAGTAAGTATGGTCGATAGGAAGACGGAATCCCGTAAGAAGCGGGCTTCCGTCTTTTTGGCGTCCAGGTATATCGATCTCTTGGGAGACACGCCAAGCTCCAAAGAACTCCACGGCAGGTATCGTTCGCTTTCCTCTGGTAATTTTGCACCCAAGGTTGACAAATAAAATAAGCCCATTCATAATCTTATTAGTAAAAGTTACGATTAGTGGGAGCGTACATCTGTGAATATGAGAAATGTGATCAAGCGGATTCTGGCGCCTTCGTTTCTTCTGATGGCCATGCTGGTTTTTGCCGGCTGCGATAACTCAGGGAACGCACAGCTGGATCCGGATAAAGTGAATGTCATGACGACGTTCTATCCGATTTATGAGTTTGCCAAGGAAATCGGCGGCGAGGACGCCAACGTCATCAATCTACTGCCGGCAGGCGTCGAACCGCATGATTGGACGCCGCGGAGCCAGGATATCGTGAACACGTCCAAGTCGCAATTGTTTTTATATAACGGGGCCGGACTCGAAGGCTGGGTACCGAATTTTCTGAAAGGGCTGAACCGGGACTCCAAGGTGAAGGCCGTTGAGGTCAGCCAGGGCATCCAGCTGATCGAAGGCGAAGAAGACGGCGGGCATGATCTCGAAGGCGAAGGCATGGGGACCGGGCACAAGCACCACATCGACCCCCACACCTGGGTCAGCCCGAAATCGGCCATCATTATGGCCGAGAACATCAAGAACAGCTATGTGGAGGCCGATCCGCAGCATGCGGAGGCTTACGAAGCGCGGTACGCCGGGCTCAGCCGGAAGCTGCAGGAGCTTGACCGCAAGTTCGAGACGGAGCTGGCGCAGGTTCCGCATCACAAAATCGTCGTATCCCATCAGGCCTTCGGCTACTTGTGCCGCGATTACGGCTTGGAGCAGCATCCCATCATGGGCTTGTCGCCGGATGCCGAGCCCCGGGCCCGCGATTTGGTGGAGCTGTCGAACCTGGTGAAGTCGGAAGGAATCAAATATATCTTTTTCGAAGAGCTGGTCTCCGACCGGCTGGCCAAAACGCTGGCTTCCGAGACCGGAGCGACCGTGTCCGTCCTGAATCCCCTCGAAGGACTGACGAAGGAGGAGCAGGAGAAGGGCGACGACTATTTTACCTTGATGGACAAAAATTTGCATAATCTCATTCTCGCATTACAATAAATGAAGCAGCTAACAGAAAGGCGGATTTCGTATGTTTACGCCGATGATTGACGATTGTCATCAACCGATTATCGAGATGGAGAACATTTCCTTTTCATACAGGGACCAAAAAGTCATCCACGATCTGAACTTTACCGTGAAAGAACGCGATTTTGTCGGCATTATCGGCTCCAACGGGGCGGGCAAGACGACGCTGCTGCGGATGATCGTCGGCCTTCTTCCTAGCGGCCAGGGCAGCATCAGGCTGTTCGGCCAGCCGATCCGCAGGTTCAAAGACTGGGAGCGGGTGGGCTATGTCCCGCAGAAAAATTCGTTTAACCCGTTGTTCCCGGCTACTGTTCGCGAGGTGGTCCTTTCCGGGCTGTACAATAACAAAAATCTGTTCCGCCGGGTAAACAGACACATGCAGCAGCAGTGTGACGATGCGCTTGAGGTGATGCGGATTCAAGACATCGCCGGCAAACGTATCGGTGAGCTGTCCGGCGGTCAGCAGCAGCGCGCCTTTCTGGCGCGGGCGCTCATCAACAACCCGGATCTGCTCATATTGGACGAGCCTACGGTGGGCATTGACGCGGAGACGCAGGCCGGATTTTTCGAGCTGATTACCCACATGCACCGGCATCATCATATGACGCTGCTGATGGTGTCGCACGATATGGACATGATCGAGGGATATTTGGGCGAGAAGCCGAAACAGAAGAACGGCAAGATCGAATTTTTCGTCAGACATTCCCATGAAATTCAGGACTGCGAGGTACAGGACCTGCAGCACTCATTGTCATAAAACCACGATCGTTTACAAAATATTAAAAGCATCCGAAGGAGTCGTTATTGTTGGCTATAGAAATTATCCTCAGTGATTTTTTTCAAAGGGCGCTGGCCGGCGGTCTGCTGATTGGGATCACCGCACCGCTGATCGGCATTTTTCTCGTGCTGCGGCGCCTGTCCATGATCGGGGACACGCTTGCGCATGTCACGATCGCCGGGGTGGCGCTAGGTTTTCTGATTAATCTGTATCCTCTGGGGGCAGGTCTTGTATTTGCGGTTCTGGCTTCCTTTGCGATAGAAAAGCTCAGAAAAGCTTATAAAAGCTATGCCGAGCTGTCGATAGCGATCATTATGTCCGGCGGCGTTGCGCTGGCTTCTTTGTTTTTCACACTCGGGATGGGTTACAATACAGATGTGATGAGCTATTTGTTCGGCAGCATTTATACGCTGGATACCCAGGATCTGTACGTGGTAGGGGCTGTGACGTTGGTTGTCGTGGTCGTTATTACGCTCTTTTTCAAAGAGTTTTTCCTGCTGAGCTTTGAAGAAGACGCCGCAAGCGTAAGCGGTCTGCCTGTGCGCATGATGAACATGCTGATCACCGTCCTGACGGCCCTCGTCATCAGCACGGCCATCAAAATCGTCGGCGCTTTGCTCGTATCGGCACTGCTGACCATTCCTGTCGCTATCAGCCTCCTGATCGCCAGAAGCTTCAAATCTTCCGTCATCCTGTCGGTGGTCATTTCGGAGATTGCGGTTGTGGGGGGACTTGTGATTGCCGGCGTTTGGAACCTGGCTCCGGGAGCAACCATCGTGCTGCTGCTGATTGCGCTGCTGATCTTGACGATGGCGGGCAAGAAGGGATTATCAACGTAGGAGGTACTTGTCCTTGTCAAACTTGAATATATGGCTTGCCTTCTTCGCCGGACTGGCTTCCTTTATTTCTCCGTGCTGCCTGCCGCTGTATCCGTCCTACATTTCCTACATTACCGGGATGTCGGTACAGACGCTGAAGACGGAGCAGAATAAAAAAGAAGTCCGTTACCGGACGATGAGTCATACGCTGGCCTTTATTTTAGGTTTTTCCGCCGTATTCTATACGCTCGGGGTCGGAGCCGGTTTGTTTGGCAGCTTCTTTAACAACAACCGGGATCTGATCCGCCAGCTGTCGGCGCTGTTAATCATTTTGATGGGGCTGTTTCTGATCGGCATCTTTCAGCCGCGCTTTTTGATGCGCGAATTTAAGATGGATCTGAAGTTCAAGCCCGCAGGTTACATAGGTTCTTTTATATTCGGGATCGGCTTTTCCGCCGGATGGTCTCCTTGCGTCGGTCCGATTCTGGCGGCGATCATCGCTTTGGCAACGACCGAACCCGGTGCTTGGTTTCCGCTGATTACGGCCTATACCGTCGGATTTGCCATTCCATTTTTTGTACTTGCCTTTTTCATCGGGTCCACCAAGTGGATTGTGAAGTACTCGGGGATGATGATGAAGATCGGCGGGGCGCTCATGCTGTTTATGGGCGTACTGCTGTTCACGAACCAAATGACCAAAATTACGATTTGGCTGCAGGCCATCACGCCCGAATGGCTTAAGTTTTAGGTGAAGTAGTCGATGGTAGCTTCCGGAAAGTGCTCAAAAATCCGCTCTGTGATAAACTCGCGCAGGGCGTTTTGCTGTTCATCCGGGTACACGTATTTGAATTGGCCCCATCGTCCCCATTTTTGCTTGCGCCTCGCGATATCCATCTCCAGCTTGGTTTTGGGATAGCGCTGTTCAATGATGTTTTTGGCGGTTTTCGTGAAGCGGTGCTGAATCATTTCGAACGTCAAATCCTTCGTTGCCTCTGCCGGGAGCGTATCCGCCAGACGCTTCAGAAGCTCGGCATAGCCGTCCTGCCAGCCATCATACCAAATGATCGGGGCGATGATGAAACCGAGCGGATAGCCGGCCCTGGCGACCTTTCCCGCGGCCTCGATCCGTTCCTCGAAGTGCGACGTGGACGGCTCGAAGTTGCGGATGACGTAGTCCGAATTGATGCTGAACCGGATGCGGGTATGGCCGTTATGCTTCAGCGAGAGCAGCGGATCGACATGATGATACTTGGTCACGAACCGGAGTCTGCCGAATTCTTCGCCAGCCATGAAGGTAATCAGCTCCGCGAGGGAGCCCGTAATATGCTCCAGTCCCACCGGGTCAGATGTACAAGCGGCTTCAAACCGGGTGATTTCCGGCGCGCGTTCCTCGATGTATTGCTTGGCGGCGCCAATGATATCTGGTGTGTTGACATAGACACGGACATAGGGCTTGGCCCCGAGCGTCGTCTGCAGATAGCAGTAATGGCAGTGACCCATGCACCCGGTGGAGATCGGGATGGCGTATTCGGCCGAAGGCTTGGACTGGTCGAACTTCAGCGTTTTCCGCACGCCGACGACGAGCGTTCGTTTGGCGTTCCTGTATTTTTCCTGATCCGTTTCGCCTGGTAAATTGGTGATCCGGTTATGAGAGCTGGTCATACGGTAAGGGATGTCTTTGGACTTGACCCATTCCATGATGTGCTGGCCTTTGGGATAGTTCAGCGCATCCGGTTCAAAATAAACAAGATCGGGGACAAACGGCTTGGTCGGCCGCAGCGTCCGCCTGGGCTTTTCTTTAACGCCAGTACCCATAGAACGGCTCCTTTCGCGGAAATTATGAGGGCTTCGGTTTAGTATGTGTGCGGGTAGCAGGGGCAACCCGTGGCAATTACTGACCAGGATGGGAAGCGCGGCAGGCGGCAGGACTTGCCAAGTCCTCTTGAGAACATGTATCATTACAAGAGCAGGTAATCGGGCCAGATGATTGACGTTTATTACAGAAAAGAGGGAATATAATGCCAACGCCCAGCATGGAGGATTATTTGGAGCGTATCTATAAATTGATTGACGAGAAGGGATACGCGCGTGTTTCGGACATTGCCGAAGGCTTGGAGGTTCATCCCTCATCCGTTACCAAAATGATCCAGAAATTGGACAAGGACGAATATTTGATTTATGAAAAATACCGCGGCCTTGTTCTGACTAGCAAAGGTAAGAAAATGGGCAAACGCCTGGTTGACCGGCATCAGCTTCTGGAGGAATTCCTGACGATGATCGGGGTTCAGCAGGAAAATATTTATGGAGATGTCGAAGGCATCGAGCATCATTTAAGCTGGGATTCCATAACGCGTATCGAGACGCTGGTGGAGTATTTCCGCCGGGATGGACAGCGTCTGGAGGAGCTGCGGAACATTCATAATGAATTGGTCAGCGATTCGTAAACAAGGCATCTGTCCGCACCCTCAAACGACAGGTGCCTCTTTCATTCCCAGCACGTAATCCGGTAATTTTAAGGGCCAAGACTGGCAAACCCGGATTGCACACACAGCAAAGGTTACAGCTTTTCTGCCCGATCGGTCGTTTGCGCTTTATTCAGCAGATCATGATTTCAAGGTTGTCTGATGCCGGCTAGTGATCTCTAGATAGAGCGCGAATGACCGATTTTTTTACCCGCAAATCTATCAATAGTGGAGGATTAGTAGAATGGCGTTTCGGAAGTTTCATAGGTGGATCGTGGCATCGCTGCTGTTGGTGCTGCTGATTCCGTTTACGGGGCAGCAGGCGAAGGCTGCAAACAACATCACGATGGTCCTGGACGGGAAGCAGCTGGTCAGCGATATCCCCCCGTACATCATGCCAAAAGTGAATGTGACGATGGTTCCGATCCGCGTGATCAGCGAAGGGCTGGGGGCGGCCGTCGCATGGAAACAAAGTGCGAAAACCGCTGATATTTCGGGCGGAGGTCATACGATTACGTTGACCAGCGGCAAAAAGACGGCTTTGGTGGATGGAGCCTCTGTCGCCCTTGATGCCTCCGTGCAGCTTCGGGGCGGCCGCGTGCTGGTCCCTCTCCGTTTTGTCGGCGAACAGCTCGGTCTGCAGGTAGACTGGGACCAGGTGGCAAGAACGATTACCTTAACATCAAGTGCTTACATACCTACCGAGCCGCCTGCTGAGGGCGGGGGAAGCAGCTCCAGCCAGCTTCGGGGCGCCTGGATCTCGACAGTGTACAACCTGGATTGGCCGACAACGTCTTCTTACGGCAAAATCGAGCAGCAGAAGCAGGAATATTCCGCTCTGCTCGACAAGCTGCAGGCCATGGGGCTGAACGCGGTGTTCGTTCAGGTTCGGACGGCCGGCGATGCGCTGTATCCGTCGGATCTGGTTCCGTGGTCGAAGGTGCTTACCGGCACTCAAGGCAAGGATCCGGGATATGATCCGCTCCAGTATATGATCGAGGAAACCCACAAGCGGGGGATGCAGTTCCATGCCTGGTTCAATCCGTTCCGGGCGAATCTGGATACGACCACAAGCAAGCTGGCAGCCAATCATGTGGCGGTTCAGCATCCCGACTGGGTCGTATCCGTCAATAACCAGCTGATCATCAACCCGGGTATTCCGGAGGCGAGACAGCATATTATCGACGTCGTGATGGAAGTGGTAAGCAAGTACGATATCGACGGCGTCCATCTGGACGATTATTTCTATCCGTCGAGCGGAACGTTTAACGATGATGCTGCTTTCAAGGCATACAATACGCAGGGCTTGAGCAAAGCGGATTGGCGCCGCGATAACATTAACCAGTTCGTGCAGCAGCTGGGCCAGTCGATTCACGCGTCCAAGCCGGCCGTTCAGTTTGGCATCAGCCCGTTCGGCGTATGGCGCAACCAGTCTACCGATCCGACGGGTTCTGATACCAAAGCGGGCGTTACGGCGTATGACTCCATGTCCGCGGATGTGAGAACCTGGGTGAAGCAGCATTGGATTGATTACGTGGCACCACAAATTTATTGGAGCATGTCCTTCAAGAACGCCCAGTACGACAAGCTCGTCGACTGGTGGGCGCAAGAAGTGCAGGGCACCGGCGTGGATCTCTATATTGGCCATGCCCCGTACAAGCTGGGAACTGCCGAAGCTGGGTGGCAGTCGGCGCAGGAGATCATCAACCAGCTTCAATACAACACCAAATACGACGAAGTCAAAGGCAGCATTTTTTACAGCGCCAAGGATTTGATCAAAAATCCGCTTGGCATCGTCCAGGCACTGACCGCCTATTACCAGCAATGATAAATTCATAGAACATTGTCATGAATGAACCCCCGTGCTCATATCTTACTGTGGGATATTGAGACACGGGGGTTTTATTATGATCGTCAACGCGGTGTTCGAGGGCGGCGGAGTGAAAGGAATATCACTGGCGGGGGCCGTCAAGGCTGCGGAGCAAGCCGGCGTTGTGTTTAACCGGGTGGCGGGTACGTCATCGGGTTCCATTGTGGCGGCGCTGCTGGCGGCAGGTTTTTCGGCCGACGAGATGAGCGAGATCGTGAAGACGACCCCTTTTGAGTCCTTTCTTCACCGCGCGCCCATATTCAATACCAAAGTGATCGGACCCGCCGCGCGTTTGTTTCTGAAGAAAGGGCTGTATTCCGGAGAAGCGCTCGAAGTCTGGATCCACCACATTTTGGCGGCCAAAGGTGTCAAGACGTTTGCAGATATCCCCCAAGGCAAGCTGATGATCATCGCCTCGGATATTACGAACGGGCGCATTCTGGTGCTCCCCGAAGACCTGGGCAAGCTGGGCGCCAACCCGTCGAGGTTTGCGGTTTCCAAGGCCATCCGGATGAGTACGAGCATTCCGTACTTTTTTGATCCGGTCATGCTGAGAATGACAGGCGAAGCGGCCAGGGGAAAATCGTTCGTCGACCAGTTTGTCTATATAGTAGACGGAGGGCTGCTCAGCAACTTCCCGCTGTGGCTCTTTGACGACGCTGCGGAAGGGGCCGGGCAGAAGCCGGTTCCGACGATCGGATTCCAAATGGTCGGCAGGACGACAAACAAGCCGCATCTGATCCGCGGGCCGATCAGCATGCTGCAGGCGATGTTTGAAACGATGCTGTCTGCTCATGATGAGCGGTACATCGAGCAGGAAAACCGTTTCCGGACGATCAAAATTCCGACTCTCGGCGTCGGAACGACGCAGTTTCATATTACACCGGAAGAAAGCCAGCAGCTGTATGAGTCCGGCATGCAGGCAGGGAAAAAGTTTTTTGCGGGCTGGAAGCCATGACATCGAAGAAAAAATAAAAGGCATTCGCTGGTTCTCCATTAGAAGGAGGGGCGAATGCCTTGTTTTTGATATGTTCAAACTGCACTTAGTGGTATTTCGGTTGTTGGTCGTCATTCTTACCCTTTGAGCCTTCAATTACCTGGAAAGGGTAATTTTTGCGCTTGGCCGAAGATTGACCGCGTTTGGACGCATTGTATTTCTCCATCGTCCGCTGGGACGGCTTAACCTTGGGCCGCTTGTTGTAACGGGCAGGCGGGAATTTGTACAGCAGGAAAACCACACCGAACACGATCAAGGGCACAAGCAAATTCATAAGCGATCCTGCACCGCCAAACAAAATGTTGCCGAGCAGTCCGATGGCTGCCAGTACAATGGCAATCCAGAAAATTACAGCCTGCCTTTTCATGTCATCTCATCCTTTCAGGGGATCCAAGACTCCGTTTCTCACAGGTTGTTCCGCCCCGGGAGCTTTCTCCATCTGGGCGTCAAGCTCAAGCATGCGGTTGAAGGAGGCGATGGACACCTCAACCTGGTCATCCTTCGGTTCCTTCGTCGTCAACAGCTGCAGCCAAAGGCCCGGGTAACCGAGATACCGCAGCACCGGTACGTCGCGAAGCGCGTTGGTCAGTTTCAGAAACTCAAACGAAATGGCGATGACGACCGGAAGCAGAATGATCCGCTGCAGAACCCGCTGCGTCATATTATCCCACGGAACGAGCGAATAAATCAGTACGCCCAGTACGATCGTCAGCATCATGAAGCTGCTGCCGCAGCGGTAATGCAGACGGCTGTGCTTTTGCACGTTGGCTACCGTCAGCTCTTCACCCGCTTCATAGGTGCTGATCACCTTATGCTCCGCTCCATGGTACTGGAACAACCGCTTGATGACCGGGGTCTGGGAAATGCCCCATAGGTAAACGAGCAGCAGCAGCAGTTTAATGCCGCCTTCTATAAGGTTATGCAGGATATAGTTGTCAAACATCTTGCCGAAAATAAAATCCTCTAAAAATACAGGCACCAGTGTCAGCACCAGCTTGCCCACGAGAAACGAAAGCACGCCGACCGCGGCAACGCCGATAATCATCCCTAAGCTCCAGCCGGATTCTTCTTTCTGCTTTTGCTTGGCGCGCTCCTCCGGCTCCACTTCGTCATCCGCGTAGGATTCCGCCGAGTAATTCAGGTGCTTCGTACCTTTGGCGCTTGCATCTATAATACTGACAATACCGCGAAGGAAAGGGATTTTGCGCAATTTGCCGACCCAAGGCTTATCCTCGCGCGGCACCTCCAAAAATGTAATCTCCTGATTCTTCCGCCGCACAGCGGTGACATTGACGTGCTTACCGCCAAACATAACGCCTTCAATGACGGCTTGGCCACCGTAGCTGACCGTTTTGGATTGCTCCGACAAACAATTCACCTTCCCCGAATGATTAGTTGTGATGCCTTTATTGTAACGAATTTCCCGTGCGATTTCTAGTTGGATTAGCCCCGGCCCCAAATGAACATACTAAGAAAAACAAAAAGGGTGATATTCAAAGTGAGTTCACAGGGAGCTGCCATCCGGCAGCATACGAATACTGGCCATACCAATCCGCTCAGCTTCTCGCTGGAGCTCGGCTTTTTTGCCGGGTTGCTCTGGGGGGCGGTCCACTGGGTTTTCCATTGGCTGCGTTTCACGATCGTCATCCCGGCCTTTTTGGCCGAGCCTTTCTTCAAGCATTCTTTTTTGAAAAGCGGGTCAGGAGATCTGCTTGGCTGGCTCTTTTTTATTGCGTTTTCCATGGTCGCGGCCGTCATCTATACGCTGCTGTTCCGGAAGCTGGCCGGTCCGTGGCCGGGTATCGTATACGGTATCTGCTGGTGGGCCGTCCTGTTTGTGGCGGGTCCCGCACTCGGTATGATGAATCGTCTCAACCATCTGACCTGGAACACGATCATCACCGAATTTTGCTTGTACCTGCTGTGGGGACTGTTCATCGGATACACGGCGGCTTTCGAATTTACGGATGAGCGCAAACGGGAACCCGGCAGGGCGAAGGCGCACTAGAGCAAAAAAACTTCTCAAGAAGACATCCCCTATGTTAAAATAGCAGATGGTTATTTGACGACAAAGGGTGGGAATACCATTTTGAGAACCATTTGGGTGATCAGCGGACCGAACCTGAATCTGCTCGGACTCCGGGAGCCTGGCGTGTACGGCTCTCAAAGTCTTGCGTCGATTGAAGAAGGCCTGCTTGAGAAAGCGGAGGCCCTGGGCGTGTCCGTCACATTTTATCAGTCCAACCATGAAGGAGATATCATTGACAGGATCCACGCTGCGCTGGGTCATGCCGACGGCATCGTTCTGAATCCGGGCGCGCTGACTCATTACAGCTATGCCGTCCGGGACGCCATCAGTTCCGTTAAAATTCCGACGGTGGAAGTCCATTTGTCGAACATTCACGCAAGGGAGACGTTCCGCCATACTTCCGTGATTGCTCCCGTGGCCGTAGGTCAAATTGCCGGATTCGGCGCTGTCAGCTATGAACTCGGCATGATGGCACTGCTGCGCCACTTGGAAAGTCAGGGACAGTAGTCGCTGCCTCTTTCCCCGGGGAAAGCTGTACATGAGAGAGGAGTGTAACGATGAGCATCAATCGAGTGAACAAGCTGCGTGAAGCGATGCAGCAATCCAATGTGGAAGCCATGTTTGTAACCAGTTCCATTAACCGCCGTTATTTGACGGGATTTACCGGTTCATCGGGATACGTCCTCATCACTTTGCATGATGCGTACCTGCTGACCGACTTTCGTTACATGACCCAGGCACCGCAGCAAGCGAAGGGATTTACGATCGTCGAGCACGGGCCAAAGGTAACGGAAACGGTAAAGGAGCTGCTGATTTCCGCAAACATCGGCAAGCTTGGCTTCGAGCAGGATGACGTATCTTTTGCCGGATACACCGCTTACGCGGAACAGCTTAAGCCAATCCAGCTCGTGCCGGTTTCCGGCCTTGTGGAGAAGCTTCGCATCTTCAAGGATGAAGAAGAGCTGAAGGTGATGCAGAGAGCGGCGGACTTGGCCGACGATACGTTCAAACATATTCTCGGGTTTATCAAGACGGGAATGACGGAGCGGGAAGTCGACCTAGAGATGGAGTTTTACATGCGCCGCCACGGTGCCACTTCATCCTCCTTCGATACGATCGTCGCATCCGGAGAGCGTTCCGCCATGCCGCACGGCGTTGCCAGTGAACGGGTGATCGCCGGAAATGAGCTCATCACATTCGATTTCGGCGCATTGCTTGACGGATACTGCTCCGATTTGACGCGGACGATTGCAATCGGGGATCCGGATCCGAAGCTTAAAGAAATTTATGACATTGTGCTGGAAGCCCAGCTCCACACACTTCAGAACATCAAGCCGGGGATGACCGGCCGCGAAGCGGACGCGCTTGCACGCGATATCATCACGAAGTACGGCTACGGCGACAATTTCGGCCACAGCACGGGGCACGGTCTCGGCATGGAGGTTCATGAAATGCCTCGCCTGTCCAAGCTGAGCGACGATGTGCTTAAGCCGGGTATGGTCGTGACCGTGGAACCGGGAATTTACCTGCCGGGTCTCGGCGGCGTGCGCATTGAAGACGATATTGTGATCACGGAGACGGGAATTGTGATCTTGACGCATTCGTCGAAAGATTTCACCGTATTACCGGCGTGATAAATGCAATATATACTTAAACCTTTAGGAGGGCATTTCAGTGATTTCAGTTAACGATTTTAAAACAGGTCTGACGGTGGAAGTCGATGGCGACATCTTTACCGTTCTCGATTTTCAGCACGTTAAACCGGGTAAAGGGGCAGCCTTCGTACGTTCGAAGCTGAAAAACCTCCGTAACGGCAACACCGTTGAGCGCACATTCCGCGCAGGTGAAACGATCGGCCGTGCCATCATCGAAAACCGCGGCGTTTCTTATCTGTATGCAAGCGGTCAAGAGCATACGTTTATGGACAACGAAACCTACGACCAGTTCACGCTGGACAGCAACCAGCTGGAGTGGGAACTGAACTTCCTCAAAGAGAACATGAACGTGAACATCGTCAGCTATCAGGGAGAAATCCTCGGGATCAACCTGCCGACCAGCGTCGAGCTGAAGGTTGTTGAAACCGAGCCGGGCATTAAAGGAAATACGGCTACAGGGGCGACGAAGAACGCGAAGCTGGAAACCGGCCTGAACGTTCAGGTGCCTTTGTTCATCAATGAAGGCGATGTGCTTCTGATCGACACTCGTGAAGGCAAATATATCTCCCGCGCGTAAAGCCGGCGATAGAATTGCTTAACACCCGACAGGGCTAAGCCGATCCTCCTTTCCTTCTGAAAGGAGGATTTTTTGTATAATCCCATGAAAAAACATTAACAATCGGGCGTACTTTCGTATTATACTAGTTTAAAGCGTAAAATTAGACAGTTGTCAGCATTTTGCAACATGAGATCCTGCTTTTTTCACCATGGCCAGTCTATTGGCGAAAAGGGTGCTGATCGCATATAGAAATAGGATCGGGCGGTTTTACCGGCGTGGGAAATGATTGCATAATGCCCAGTTGTACAATGAGTGGGGAGTGAATCGAAGTTGTCACTGTACGTCATGAAATTCGGAGGCAGTTCCGTCGGAGATATTGAGCGCATGCAGCGCGTGGCCCGGCGTATCGTCGAGAAACAGGACGAAGGACACCAGTGTGTAGTAGTCGTTTCCGCGATGGGGGATACGACGGATGATTTGATCGATCAGGCGATGCTGCTCAATCCAAATCCGCCTGCACGCGAGATGGATATGCTGATGACCACCGGGGAGCAGATTTCCATGTCGCTTTTGTCGATGGCCATTCATCAGCTCGGCCGCAGCGCCGTTTCGCTGACAGGCTGGCAGGCGGGATTCCGGACAGAGCCGGTGCACGGCAAAGCGAGAATCATGGATATCGTTCCGGACCGGGTGATTGGAGCCCTTCAGGAAGGAAACATCGTGATCGTGGCCGGATTCCAGGGCATGACCGAAGAAGGAGAAATCACGACGCTCGGCCGCGGGGGATCCGATACGACAGCCGTTGCGCTGGCTGCGGCGATTAGCGCCGACGTGTGCGAGATTTATACCGACGTGGACGGCATTTATTCGACCGATCCGCGAATCGTGAAATGCGCCCGCAAGCTTGAGGAAATTTCGTATGACGAAATGCTGGAGCTGGCCAACCTGGGGGCGGCTGTTCTTCATCCGCGCGCGGTGGAGTACGCGAAGCATCACCAGGTGAAGCTCGTCGTCAGATCCAGCTTTAACTATAATGAAGGCACGGTTGTGAAGGAGGAAACCAGCATGGAGCAGGGAGTAGTGGTAAGCGGCATCGCTTATGATAAAAATGTGGCAAGAATCAGTATTTTGGGAGTGGAAGACGTTCCCGGCGTTCTTGCCACGGTGTTCGGAGCGCTCGCCGGCGCCGGCATCAACGTGGACATCATCGTGCAGAGCGGCGTTCAGGACGGCAAGGCGGACTTTTCCTTTACCACCTCTCTGTCGGAGAGCGGCCAGGCACTTCAAGTCATCAAGGATTTGAGATCCACCCTTCCGTACCGTGAAGTCACCTCGGAAGACAATCTGGTCAAAGTATCGATCGTAGGTGCGGGCATGATCAGCCATCCCGGCGTTGCCGCCGAAATGTTCGATGTCATTTCCAAGCAGGGCGTCAGCATTAAAATGGTCAGCACGTCCGAGATTAAAACGTCTTGCGTCATCGAAGGCGGCAACCTGGAGCAGGTCGTCAGAGCGCTTCATACCGCCTACAACCTCGATACCGATGCGCAGGTGTTTGTGGGAGGCCCACAGGACCGCCGCTAGGTCAGAATGCAAATACTCATACAAAAAGCCGTCCCCACAGCAGGGGGCGGCTTTGTTTATTTCAGCGCGGCTCGGATTATCCGCGGTCCGCAGCAATTGCGAACAACGGCGTCAGGATCATTTCCGACTTCGCATACGGCACGACAGGGACCGTGTCGATCCCTGTGCAGTATTCGACGTCATGCGTAAATCCCAGCTTGACCAGCTGCTTCGCTGCGCATCCTTCCATTACGGTTTCAAACAGGGATCCCTTGCACTGCCGGTACGCATGCTTCATCGCCAAGCCCAGATCATTCAGCTGAAGCGGCGCTTCCGAAATGGACTCCATCGCATCGATGATCATTCCCGCGCACAGGCCATCCTCCAGCGAAAAATCGTTGCGGCATCCCGAGCACAGCAGGATGGCATCTTTCCCGAACGATAGCAGAGCCGACGCACAGGCCGTCCCATTCATAAATGAAGCGGCAAATATTCTGGCGGCTTTATGCGATTTGAGCAGCCCTCGGGTCCCGTTCGAGGTGGTCAGCACCACCAGCTTTCCGGCAACCTCAGGGGTCATATAATCATGCGGCGAATTCCCGGCCTGAAACCCGGGGATTTTTTTATAATACCGTTCTCCACCGACAAACGTTTGGTCTCCCCGCATCTGCTGGGCTTGAGGAACCGTCTCCACGGGCAGCAGCCCGGTAGCGCCTTGGGCCAGAGCCGTGATCATCGTACTGGTTGCCCGCAGCACGTCAATCACAACGGCGCTCTTGTGCACAAACTCCTCCGATCTTACTTCGTCCACATTGGCAATGACATCCACCCGCATGGATAAATCCTCCTTATGCATCTGTAAATAATACGACACCTCTTTCAGCTGCTTAGCCCTGAAGATGCCGATGGTTGAACGGTCCTCTCTTGGTTGGCCGGATGCAGGCAGTTTGTCTGCAGACGGATCCAACCCAGGCAACTGACAAGCGGATAGGTATTTCACCAAACAATATATGCAAGCCCGGAGCATTTTGTTCCGAATATAGGAGTTATTAAATAGAAGCTTTGTCATGACTCTTTTGATAATCAGTGAAGCAGCTCCGTTCTGCCAAGTTATTTTCCGTATCTTTCTTGTAAAAGACAACTAAAAAGAGAGAGTCCCGCATATCTATGAGGTTAGAAGTACAATCTCGCAAAAGGGGGTCATTTTAGTGGACAAGTTCGTGCTCAGCATGGCTACGCTGCGTTTTATCTCCGGAAGTCTGGAAATCGCCGCCGCGCTGCTGATGCTAAAGCTCGCTCAGGTAGATAAGGCGCTGGCGGTCAATTCCCTGCTGGCATTCGTCGGGCCGACGGTGCTCATCCTGACGACTTCCATCGGGCTCATTGGCGTGGCCGATAAGCTCTCCTGGGGAAAGATAGCGTGGATCTTTTTCGGCGTGTCCTGTCTCTTAATCGGCATTCTCAAAAAATGATAGATTACAGTGGTCATAAATTTAGGGGCCAAGCATAGACATAAGTAAGAAAACATCTAGTAGTTTATCCATCAGAAGTTGAACAAGCTTGCAGAAGAAAGGCAGCACGGGGGTGGTCCTATTACAAATCCAAACTGGCTGGAGTTATTTCCGGAGCCGGTCAAATCGATCCTTCACCAGCTCCCTCATCATATTCTGAGCGTCGTGGAGGAGGTACGCATCCGTGAAGGCAGGCCGCTGGAGATCAACGGCGCAGGCTCACACCACTATGTTACGGGACAAAGCACGCTGACGCTGGATGCGGACAAGGCGTACAAGCCGCAGCGGGAGGTCAGCCGAAGGCTGCTCGATCTGATCAGCAACCATTCGCTGTACACGATGGAGGAAGAGCTTCGCAAAGGCTTTATCACCATTCCCGGCGGACACCGCATCGGCTTGGCAGGAAGAACGGTGCTTCACGCCGGACATGTCGAGCATATCCGCGATATCAGCGGATTCAATGTGCGGATTGCCCGGGAAGTGAAGGGTGCCGCTGACGGCATCCTCCCCTTTCTGATCGATAGGGAAGGAAACAGGATTCGGCATACGCTTCTGCTCTCGGCACCGCAGCAGGGCAAGACGACCCTCCTGCGGGATTTGGCGAGACAGATCAGCAGCGGGCTGCCCGGGCAGGGCAAATCCAGCCTGCCGGGGATGAAGGTAGGCATCGTCGACGAGCGTTCCGAAATCGCCGGCTGCCTCAAAGGCGTGCCGAGCTTTGACGTCGGACCCCGCACCGACGTGATGGATGCCTGTCCGAAGGCAGAAGGCATGATGATGATGATCCGGTCCATGTCGCCGGATGTTCTTATGGTGGATGAGATCGGCCGGGGAGAGGACGCCGAATCGGTGACGGAGGCGCTGCATGCGGGCATTACGGTCATCGCCACGGCGCATGCCGGCGGCATCGAGGAGTTGAAGCATCGGCCCGCCCTGGCCGGACTCATAGAAACCGGAATGTTTGAGAGGTACGTTCTTTTAAAAAGGAAGGCACAAGGGTTAAGCTGCCGGATCCTCGACCAGCAGCACCGGCCGCTGCAGCTTCAGACGGGCAGCCAGAGAGGGGTGAACTTCCTTGCTTAAGCTTTTTGGCGCCGTGCTGATTCTTCTGTCCGGCACACTGGCCGGATTCCATCAGGCCAGGCAGTTTGCCAGCCGGCCGAAGCAGATCCGGGAGCTGATCCTGGCCCTGCAGCGGCTGTCGACCGAAATCACCTATGGATTTACCCCACTTCCGGAAGCACTTCGCAAAATAGCGGATCAAATGCGGGAGCCTCTCCATACCTTTTTTCTGAATGCAGCACGTGAGATGGGGCCGGCCACAGGATTGACCGCCCAGGAGAGCCTCCAGCGTTCTCTCCATGAGAACTGGAAGCGGACCTCCATGAAGGCACCTGAACGCGAGGTGCTGCATCAGCTCAGCTTCACGCTCGGGACAAGCGACCGGCAGGACCAGATCAAGCACATCCAACTGGCCGTCGAGCAGTTGAAGCATGAAGAAGCAACAGCCAGGGACGACCAGGCCAAATACGAGAAGATCAGTAAAAGTCTCGGGCTGCTCATCGGAGCATTGATCGTTATTTTGATCTTTTAGCGAGGTGCCTAGGAATGAACTTTGAAGTGAACGCAATTTTCCAGATTGCGGGAATCGGCATCATCATTGCCATGATTCACACAGTGCTGAAGCAAATGGGAAAAGAGGATATGGCTCATTGGGTGACGGTCATTGGTTTTGTCGTGGTGCTGTTCATGGTCGTCCGGCTGCTCGATAACCTGCTGCAGGAGATCAAAACCATCTTTTTGTTCCAGTAGGGGTTGCTAACCATGGAAATTATTCAAGTGGTAGGCCTTGGGCTACTGTCCACAATTCTGATCCTCGTCATCAAGGAGCACAAGCCGATGTTCGCTTTCGTCCTGGCCGCCGCGACCGGCGTGCTGATCTTCATGTTCCTGATCGGCAAAATCGGTATGGTGATCCAGGAGCTCCAGCGGCTTGCCGAGGCGTCGGGAGTCCAGATGATCTACCTGAAAACGATACTGAAAATTATAGGGATCGCTTATATCGCCGAGTTTGGGGCGCAGCTCGTCAGAGACGCCGGGCAGGAAAGCATCGCTTCCAAAATTGAACTCGCGGGCAAGGTGCTGATCATGGTGCTTGCCATCCCCATTATCGGCATTATCATCGAAACGGTGCTTAAGCTGCTGCCAGCCTGAAGGAGAGGGGTGAAGACATGCCGGGACTGCGGAGGCTGCCGGACAAGATGCACATCGTTATTTTGTTTATCGTGTTCATGGTGGCAGGGATCACCCAGGTCTTCGCGGCTTCACCCACGGATCAGCTGATCCAGAGCCAGGCGGAGAATTTGCCGAAGGATCAGGTGGAGAAGTACTGGGACACCTTGATGAAGGAATACGGGGGATTTTTTCCGGACCAGAAAACACCATCCTTCATGGATATGCTCCTTCCCGGCGGCAGCGGCTTCAGCCTCAAATCGGTGCTGACCGCGGCAGGGACCTTTATGTGGCATGAGGTGCTGTACAACGGCAAGCTGCTCGTCACGATCGTCATCCTGAGCATCATGAGCATGATTCTGGAGACGCTTCAGGCGGCTTTTGAGAGGAAAACGGTGAGTAAAGTCGCATACGCCCTATGCTATATGGTCATCATCGTGCTGGCCATCAACAGCTTCAACGTCGCAATCGGTTATGCCAAAGAGGCGATCGACCGGATGATCGACTTCATGATGGCGATGGTACCGCTGCTGTTCGCACTGCTGGCTTCAATGGGCAACATCGTCACCGTGTCCGTTACGCATCCGCTGATCATCTTCATGATCAATACGATCGGAACGCTGATCCACGTCATGGTGTTTCCGCTGCTCTTCTTCTCAGCCGTGCTTCATCTGGTCAGCTCGCTGTCGGATAAGTACAAGCTGACGCAGATGGCGAACCTGCTGCGCAACATCAGCGTGGGGCTGCTCGGGGTGCTGCTGACGATTTTTCTCGGCGTTATCTCCGTGCAGGGCATCACGGGATCCATCACCGACGGGGTGACGATCCGGGCGGCCAAATACGTCTCTGGAAGCTTCATTCCGGTCGTCGGCAAAATGTTTGCGGATGCGACGGACACGGTGATCTCGGCATCGCTGCTGGTGAAAAACTCCATCGGTCTGGCAGGCGTCATCATCATCCTGTTCCTTTGCGCCTTTCCGGCCATCAAAATCCTGACGCTCGCGCTGATCTATAAATTATCGGCAGCCATCATGCAGCCGCTCGGCGATTCCCCGATCACCGCCTGCCTGGACACGATCGGCAAAAGCATGATTTACGTCTTTGCCGCCCTGGCGGCGGTCGGACTGATGTTTTTCCTGGCGATCACCATCATGCTGACGGCTGGCAACGTGACCGTCATGATGCGGTGAAGGGAGGAGAAGCCCGTGGAATGGCTTGGAAACTGGCTGAAAGAAGTCGTCATGGTCGTGCTGCTTGCCACCTTCGTCGACATGCTGCTGCCGAGCAGATCCATGGAGCGATACGTCAAGCTGGTCCTGAGCTTGCTCGTGCTGGTCACCCTGCTCAATCCGCTGATCCGGATCGTGACCGACGCGCCGCTCGACAAGCTGAGCGAAGCGATCGGCCGGATGGACCGGCAGCCGGGCGGCAGCGGCTCCAAAACCAGCCTCGAGCAGATTATGGACGAGGCAGAACAGATCAAGCATCGGCAGCAGAAACAAACGCTCCAGTGGGCGGGAGAGCAGGTCGCTTCCACCATGAAGGAACAGATCAAGCAGCAAACCGGCGAGGAACCCGCGAACGTGCAGGTTGTTCTCGGACTGCCGAAGTCTAATGACGATCCGAATGCAGGAGCCGGCCAGTCACAGCCATACATTAGCGCAGTCACCGTTACAATGAGGGATTCGCAAGGCGATTCGGGCAGTTCGGGCGGCACCCAGGGGGAGAGCGGCATCCAGATCGAGCCGGTGCAGCCGGTTCACGTGCAGGTCACGATCGAGCCGGATGAGAAGCAGGCTGGAACAGATCAAATGAATTCTGACCCGGCTGAGGATCAAGCGCAGGAGGCCGCAGGCGCTGTGGATGACAAGAGCGCCGGCGAAGTCCGCAAGCTGCTGGCAAGCGAATGGAATATCGATCCGGAAGTGATCACGGTACGAAGCGGATCCGGGCAGGAGTCCCGGTTATAAAGACGGAGGTGAAACGATGGGGAAGTGGCTGAAGAAGCTTGAGCAATGGCTGGGGGGCGGACAGGGAGGGACGAAGCGGGTACATACGTTCAGGTGGCTGATCATCGTCGGCTTGATCGGGGTGGCAATCGTGCTGTTCAACTCCTTTGTCAATGTGAAGAAACTCGATAACGAAAACATAGGGAGGGAGCCTCCAGCTGGGGCTGAGTCCCAGGAAACGTTCCAGAACTCGGCAGGTCAGACTTCGGACTTTGCAGCGATTGAGGAAGCGGCCGAAGGCAGGATGAAGGACATTTTGGAGAAAATCGTAGGCGTAGGCACGGTGGACGTCATGGTCACGGTGGATTCCACGGAGGAAATCGTCTATCAACGGAATGTGAAAGACTCCCAGCAGCAGTCGGAAGAAAACGACGCGAACGGCGGTCAGCGCCATACGACCCAGTATACCCGGGATGGCGAGATCGTCACCTACGAGCAGTCGGGAACGCAGACGCCGATCATTACGAAAAAGGTAAAGCCGCAAATTCGCGGGGTGCTGATCGTAGCCAAAGGTGCAGAGAACGAAGTGGTTCGCAACTTGATTGTGGACGCGGTGGAAAAAGGCCTGAACGTACCGGATTACCGGATCTCCGTCGTTCCGCGCAAGCAGGGGTAAGCCGATTTCCCCGATATAATCCAGTTGACTTATGAGGAGGATTTAACGAATGAACAGTAAAAGACAAACGATTTGGTTGGTGTCGATGCTCAGTTTGATGGTAGTCCTGTCCGCTTATTATCTGTTTACCGAGGACTCCGGGACGTCGAAGACGCCGGTCGCTGACAGCCAGCAGGTAGACAGCAAGACCGACAAAGACGCCAAGACGACGGCCTCGGCCGGCAGCAAAGACAACGGGGTTGTCGTAGACGAAGTCGTGACATCGGGCCAATCGGGTGACAAGACTGCGGATGCGGGCAAGGCCGACGGTTCCGCAGCGAAGGATACAGCCCAGGATACGTCGAAGGAAGACGCGGCTAAGGACGCGACAAAGGATACCGCAGCTGCTGGGAGCACGGCCGATAAGGACGCCGCAGCCAAAGACACAGCCAAGGATACGGCTGACGCCGGACAAAAGAGCGCAGCGACAACCGACAAAGCTGCGGACGATAAAACGGCATCCACAAGTAAAACAGACGCCGGCAAGACAACCGCAAGCACGGAAAAAACGGACGATGAGATCCTGAAGGAAGTGGCTTCCCAGGCTTCGACAGGCAGCAGCATGCTCGAATCTCTTCAATGGCAGCGGTCGCAGACGAATGCTCAAAAAACAAACGACCTGATGGCGGCGATCAATGACATGAGCAAGGACAGCGAAGCTTCGGCCAAGGCGAGCCAGGAACTGCAGGCGCTCGAAAACAAAGAGACGATTATCGAAGGCATTGAAGAAGAGCTGGAGCAAAAATTCTCCTTTGCGAACGCATTTGTGAAGGAAAATGACGACAAGTACCAAGTGCTCGTCCTGAGCGACAAAATGGATGCCAAGCAGGCAGCGGGCATCGTTCAGCTGGTGATGAAAGAGCTGAAAGTGACCCAGGATAAAGTCAGCGTGAAAGTCGTCTCCGAGTAAAATGACGGAAAAACAGAATTATCGTCGAAAGAGTCCGGGACAGCCCAGGACTCTTTCCATTTCTTCCGATTATGTTATAATACTTATCGTTATGTGTATGAATTGTCCGAAGCCACGGCTTCCACGCAGCTGAAGGAGTGAATTGCGAATGTTTAAATTGAACGAGATAAAAGAATTGATCAAGCTGGTCGATGAGACCTCCGTACATGAACTTGAACTTGAATCAGAAGGAGCACGCCTTTCCATCCGCAAGCCGGGCAAAACCGAAGTGGTTAGCGTTCAGGCTGCGCCTCAATTTGTACAGGCCCCTGCCGCACAGCAGGCTCCGCAATACGTACAGGCACCCGCCGACAATGCGCAGGCCCCTGCAGCAGGACAGGCAGCAGCACCGGATGCGGCTTCTTCCTCACTACATAAAATCGTCTCCCCGATGGTAGGAACGTTCTACAAAGCCTCTTCTCCCGACACCGCGCCGTTTGTCAGCGTCGGTGACCGTGTTGACGAGAAAACGACGGTTTGCATTATTGAAGCGATGAAGCTGATGAATGAGCTCGAAGCAGAAGTAAAAGGCACCATCGTTGAGATTCTTGCGGAGAACGGACAACTGGTGGAATACGGGCAGCCTCTGTTTCTGGTGAAGTCGGAATAGGCACCGCACAATGGAGGAGGTTACTTGCATGAAATTTCAAAAAATTCTGATTGCCAACCGCGGTGAAATCGCAGTCCGGATTATCCGGGCCTGCCGCGAGCTCGGCATTTCCACCGTTGCGGTTTATTCGGAGGCCGACAAGGAGGCGCTGCACGTCCGTTTGGCGGACGAGGCATACTGTATCGGCCCTACGCTTTCGAAAGACAGTTACCTGAATTTCACCAACATTATGAGCGTCGCCACGTTGACGGAGTGCGACGCTGTTCATCCGGGATACGGATTTCTCGCCGAGAATGCCGATTTCGCGGAAATTTGCGAGTCCTGCAACATTACCTTTATCGGACCTTCGGCCGACGCCATCAACAAGATGGGCGACAAAGCGGTTGCGAAGCAGACGATGAAGAGCGCCGGCGTGCCGGTCATTCCGGGTTCTGACGGCCTGGTTGAGGATCTGGATGAGGCGGTAATGATCGGCCGGGACATCGGCTACCCATTGATCATCAAAGCGACGGCGGGCGGCGGCGGAAAAGGAATCCGTATCGCTGAGGACGAGCAGGCGCTGATTAAGCAAATCACGGCGGCACAGCAGGAAGCCCAAAAGGCGTTCGGCAATGCCGGCGTTTATCTGGAGAAATATTTGACCGGCATGAAGCACGTTGAGATTCAAGTGATTGCCGACAACCACGGCAACGTCGTTCACCTGGGCGAACGCGACTGCTCGGTGCAGCGCCGCCGCCAGAAACTGATCGAGGAAGCGCCTTGTCCGGTGCTGTCCCCCGAGATTCGTCAGCGGATGGGGGAAGCCGCAGTCCGCGCAGCCCTTGCCGTTAACTACTCGGGTGCGGGTACGCTCGAGTTTCTGCTCGGCAACGACGGCCAGTTCTACTTCATGGAAATGAACACCCGAATTCAGGTGGAGCATCCGGTTACGGAAATGGTCACCAATGTGGATTTGATCAAAGAAATGATTTCGGTCGCGGAAGGTCACCCGTTGTCGTTTACACAGGAAGATGTTCAAATTAACGGCTGGTCGATCGAATGCCGCGTCAACGCGGAAGATCCGGACCGCAACTTTATGCCGGCTCCGGGCAAAATCCAATTTTACCTGCCACCAGGCGGTCCTGGTGTACGGGTGGATAGCGCAGCCTATCCGGGCTACAGCATTCCTCCGTTCTACGATTCCATGATCGCGAAGCTGATCGTATGGGCGCCGACGCGTCAGGAGGCGATTGCCAAGATGAAGCGGGCGCTGTCCGAATTCGTAATCGAGGGCGTGCACACTACCATTCCGTTCCATCAGAAGCTGATGGAGCATCCGGTGTTCAACCGCGGCGATTTTGACATCAAGTTTTTGGAGGAAAACGAAATCTGACGCCTGCTTCGGATTGTTTGTCATAAAGTTCCCCAAATGGTATAGTATGAATGATTAGGGGCAATCCTGCTTTCGTCTGAAGCGGTTTTATATATTATCTGAAAGGTGTGTTGATTCAGGGATGAGCACATTACCGAGTGAATTTGAACGTACGGACATCGGTGAAATTCAAATAGCACCTGAAGTGATTGAAGTGATCGCGGGTCTGGCTACGGTGGAAGTGAAAGGCGTCGCCGGCATGAGCGGCGGATTTGCCGGAGGCATCGCCGAGCTGCTTGGCCGCAAAAATTTGTCCAAAGGCGTGAAGGTGGAAGTCGGCCAGCGCGAAGCGGCTGTGGACGTCTCGGTTATTATCGAGTACGGAAACCGCCTGCCGGAAGTGGCGACGGAAATCCAGCGCAATGTCAAACGCTCCATTGAAATGATGACAGGCCTTACGGTCATTGAAGTCAATGTGCATATCCATGATGTTTACTTCAAAAACGCGGAAAGAGCCGAAGACGTTGATTACAGTCAGCGCGTAAAATAAAGGATTCAATTGGTCACCATAACCCCCGACACCCGAAATGTCGAGGGTTTACTCTAATTTAAGGAGGCTGTGCTGTTCGTGGCTAAGATACTGGACAGACTTCTGCTGTTTATTTACAGCTTGAGTATCGGAGTAATATGTGTATTTGCCATCCTCCTCATGAGTGATTTGGTTCCGTCTCCGGATGAACTGCTGAACACAGCCGAGCTTCAGCTGACGGTCATCGTGGCGGCGGTGATCCTCTTTTTACTCAGTATCCGCTTCTTCTATATCTCGATTCGCCCGGACAGAACGCATGTCCACTCCATTGATCAGAGGACCGAATTCGGCGACATTCAGATCTCGGTGGAGACGATCGAGAACCTGTGCCTTAAGGCGGCTTCGCGGGTGCGGGGCGTCAAGGACCTGAAGGCCAGGATCCATGTGACGGAAGCGGGCCTTGAAATCATGATTCGCGCCGTCGTTGACGGCGATGTGTCCATCCCGGCCATGACCACCGACGTGCAGAAGCAGGTTCATGATCACCTTCAGGAAACGACAGGCATTCCGGTCTCTAACGTGGCGGTATATATAGCGAATGTGGCCCATGCACCAGTGATCAAGAGTAGAGTGGAATAGAGGTGAATTCTCCGAGTGATCTTGAAAGAAATTTGGGAGAGTCACAAAGGACGGATTACCGGTATTGCCGGCGGTATTTTTTTCGGTTTTATTTATTTGTTTGCGGGTTTTTGGGATATGTTGTTCTTTGCATTGGTAGTGTTCATAGGATATTCTGCCGGCAAAAGGAAGGATCTTCGGATGGATTCCTTTTTCCGCTGGCGGGAAATGGGTCAGTGGCTCTCCGAGCGCTGGCGCCCGTTCAAATGAACCCGTGATATGCCTTTCTCCGGAAAAAGAGCTGCAGCTTCTTGAAGCCCATATTCTGGAGATTGACATGCTCACGGTTTTTTTTGTGCAAATCACGATGTTTTTATTCCCGCGGTGACCCATAATAAGGACAAGAGGAAATTTCAAGGTTCTAGGAGGAACATGATGAAAAGACGTGTAGCCAGGGAACTGGTCGTTCAGTGCCTGTATCAGATGGAAATGAACGAAGCAACAAGCGAAGAAGCGCTGGAAATGCTGCTGGAGGATGCCGCCGAGGAAAATGATACCGAGCGGACCATCACCGATGAAGCGGAACTGAAGGAATTTGTGCTGGGGCTAGTAAACGGCATTTGGGGCAGCAAGAAAGCGGTGGACGACCTGCTGGAAAATTATTTGAAGGGCTGGCAAATGAGCCGCCTTTCCAAGGTGGACCGTCAAATCCTCCGCCTCGCTGCCTATGAAATGCTGTATCGCGACGACGTGCCGGCCAAGGTTGCCGTCAATGAGGCGATCGAGCTGGCCAAGCATTTCGGAACCGAGGATTCGGGCAAGTTTGTCAATGGAGTTCTGGGGAACATGATCCGCGAGCTGGATCAATTGAAGTCATAGTCTTGCATAAGGACGCTTAGCCGTCCGCTTTGCCAATCTAAAACATAGGGGAGAGAGAGCGACATGACAGCATCTATTATCAATGGAAAACAGGTTTCTGAGGATATCCGGACCGGAATTGCCGCCGAAGTCAAGGAGCTGGCCGCCAAAGGCGTCACTCCGGGGCTTGCCGTCGTGCTGGTAGGAGAGGACCCGGCTTCCCAGGTTTATGTGCGAAACAAGGAAAAAGCGTGCCACGATCTTGGATACTATTCGGAGGTTCACCGGCTTCCGGCTTCGACAACTCAGGAGGATTTGCTTGCATTGGTGGACAAGCTGAACAAGCAGGACACCATTGACGGCATCCTCGTCCAGCTGCCGCTTCCCGGACATATTGATGAGAAGGCAGTCATTAACGCGATCGCGGTAGACAAGGACGTTGACGGATTCCATCCGGTAAACGTCGGCAACCTGGTCATCGGAGATGACAGCCTACTTCCATGCACGCCGGCAGGCGTCATCGAGCTGATCAAGCGTGCGGGTGTAGAGCTGGCCGGTAAGCATGCCGTCGTCATCGGCCGCAGCAATATCGTCGGCAAACCGGTTTCGCTGCTGCTTCAGCGCGAAAACGCGACCGTGACGATGTGCCACTCCCGGACGATCGGCATGGCGGACATTGCGCGTCAGGCCGACATTCTGGTCGTTGCGATCGGTCGGGCCAATTTCATCGATGCAAGCTTCGTCAAGCCGGGTGCCGTCGTCATCGACGTGGGCATGAACCGGCTGGAGAACGGCAAGCTGGCTGGAGACGTGGATTTCGAAAGTGTTAAGGAAGTATCGGGCCCGATCACGCCGGTGCCTGGCGGCGTAGGACCGATGACGATTACGATGCTGATGCAGAACACCCTGATCGCGGCCAAACGCCACCACGGATTGGCATAACGGAGCGGATGCCATGGAGCCGCAGCGTATTTTTTCAATCAAGGACTTGAACCGTTATATCCGGATGAAGATGGACTCGGACAGTCTGCTGTCCGACGTCTGGATCCGGGGTGAAATATCGAATTTTACCCACCATTCCAGCGGGCATATGTATTTCACGCTCAAGGATGAAGGGAGCCGTATCAAAGCGATTATGTTTGCCTCCCACAACCAGCGGCTGCCGTTTCGACCTAAGGAAGGCTCAAGGGTCATCGCTAGAGGGAATGTTACGGTATACGAGCGGGATGGGCAGTACCAATTTTATGCCACCCAAATGCAGCCTGACGGGATCGTCAGCCTGTATTTGGCTTATGAGCAGCTTAAGGAAAAGCTGGAGAAAGAAGGGCTGTTTGCTGCAGACCGCAAGCGGCCGATTCCGGAGTTTCCGGAGACGATCGGCGTCATCACTTCACCGACAGGTGCGGCCGTACGCGATATTATGACGACGCTTGAGCGGCGTTACCCGCGGGCGCGGATCATTCTCGCCCCTGTCCTGGTCCAGGGAAAAGGGGCCGCTCCTTCGATCGTGAAGGCCATTCGCACGATGAACGAGCTGGATGAAGCGGACGTGCTGATCGTCGGCCGCGGGGGCGGCTCACTGGAGGAGCTGTGGGCCGTTAACGAAGAAATGGTCGCGCGGGCGCTCCGCGCCTCGCATATTCCGGTCATTTCGGCCGTCGGGCACGAAACCGACTTTACGATCGCGGACTTCGCCGCAGACCTGAGAGCGGCGACTCCGACCGCGGCCGCGGAGCTGGCCGTGCCGCATGCAGGCGAGCTGAAGGCGCGGCTGCAGCAGCGGGAACGGCTGCTGCTCCAGCTGCTTCAGCAGCGGGTGAAGCGCAGCCGCCAGCCGCTGGCGTCACTGCCGCGCTCGCCCGTGCTGCTGCATCCGCGGCGCTACATGCTGCAGCATGCGGAGCGCCTGGATATGCTGCGCCAGCGGCTGAGCGGCAACCTGCGTTCCCGGGTTCAGCTGAACCGGGAAAAGAGAAGCCGCATGTACCATGCGCTGATGCGGTACAATCCGCAGGAGCAGCTGACAGGGGCCCGGAGCCGCAACGATGCGGCTCGCCGGCAGCTTCTTCAGTCGATGCAGAACATACTGAAAGACAAGAAATCCCAGCTTACTTCCGGCGTGCGCCATCTGGATGCCCTCAGTCCGCTGAAGGTTATGGCCCGCGGCTACAGCCTCGTTTATGACGAGCAGGAGAAGCGTTTAATTAAATCGATTCATGAGGTACAGCCTGGCGACGTCGTCCATATCAAAGTAAACGACGGCCAGTTATCCTGCCAGGTATGGGAACTGAAGGAGGATGCACAGGAACATGGGGAATGAAAAAGAGCTCAGCTTTGAGGACGCAATGATTCAGCTCGAGAATATCGTCGGAGAACTGGAGCACGGCGACGTTCCGCTCGAAAAGGCGATCGAGCTGTTCCAGCAGGGAATGAAGCTGTCCCAGCTGTGCGGGCAGAAGCTCGAACAGGTGGAACGGAAAATCGAGATGTTCGTTGAAGAGGATGGAGAGCTTCGCAAGAAGCCGTTCGGCGGCGGACAGCTCGATCAGAGCGGCGGTGAAGTTTTTGAGTGACCGGGTTTCGTTCCAGGAATACATGCAGCAGATTTCCGAGAAAGTAACCGCCTCGTTGGAGGACAGC
>Ga0224731_1006_pt1 | contig 38988 bp, 27 predicted proteins | sample IA1ulk_2_FD_161639 | JGI IMG/M metagenome (GOLD analysis project Ga0224731, IMG submission 161639) | Enriched cells from agricultural soil in Iowa, United States - IA12soil_GW_FP2(bulk) | ecosystem: Environmental > Terrestrial > Soil > Agricultural land | place: USA: Iowa | collected 2017-05-08 | reverse complement strand
CTTATATGTTGAGGCAAATGCTTGCGAGGTGAAGGTTGAAGCAATAATTGTCGTTGCAGCAACCGACACAATCGTTTTTTTCACGTCATGTTTCCTCCTTTTTCATCTATTATCCTTCTATTTTAGCAAATTTTTCATGCATATGTACCCCTTTTTTGGCTAGTTAGTTAAAAAAGTCCTATAATTTTATCCGAATAATCCCATTTTGGTATTGTATAATAGAGAGAGAAGGATGGATAGGAGGTATATTTTGAAAAAAATAAGTAGCATTATAGTTATGTTGTTGCTAGCAATCGGATTATTGTCAGCGTGTCAAAAGGATGTTTCGCCGAATGAGAGACTAAAAGAATATGTACAGCTTTGGAATAAGGGAAATTTTAAGAAGATGTACATAAATTATCTTTCTTCTAGTAGTAAAGAGGAATATAAAACTGCAGATTTCGTCGATCGTTATCCAAAAGTATATAAAGACCTTGAAGTAGATAATTTGAAAATTTCATATAAACCGTTGAAGGAAGACGATTATAAGAAAAAAGATAAAGTGAATATTCCGGTGCAAGTTTCATTTAATACTTTTGCCGGACCTGTGAAATATTCTACAAAGGTATTATTAACCAAAGAAGAGAAGGATAAAAAATCAAATTGGTATATTAATTGGAATCCTGCACTCATCCTTCCTGGGCTAGCAAAGGGAGATAAAATTGTTCCTACAACAGAGGATCCGAAACGCGGAGAAATTCGAGACCGCAGTGGACAAGGATTAGCAGTTAACGGTACCGTTTATCAAATCGGCGTCACTCCAGGAAAGATGGGTGGCAATGAGTCAGAAGTAAAGGCACAGCTAGCAAAACTTCTTGGACTATCAGAGGAAGAAATTGATCAAAAACTAAACGCGTCTTGGGTGAAGCCAGATTTGTTTGTGCCTATTAAAAAAATTGCCACAAATAATCAGAGTTTATTAGAAAAACTTTACAAGCTTCCTGGTGTTGATAAACAAAATACCACTGGGCGTGTATATCCATTTGGAGCTGCAACAGCACACTTAATCGGATATATCGGACCTATTTCCGCAGAGGAATTAAAAGAAGAAAGTGGAAAGGGATATACTGCGAATAGTGTAATTGGAAAAAGAGGATTGGAACAGTTATATGAAGATCGACTTCGCGGTATAGCAGGTGGAAAGATCACTATCCAAAAAGCAGATGGAACTGTAAAAGTAATTGCCCAAAAAGAAGTTCAAAATGGAGAGAATATCAATATTACGATTGATGCAAAATTACAAGAAAAAATTTATAACCAAATGAAGGGCAGTGCAGGGACAGCAGCTGCCATACAACCAACTACTGGGGAAGTACTCTCTTTAGTAAGCTCACCATCCTTTGATCCTAATGACTTTGTATTGGGGATGTCAAATTCAGAATACAATAAGCTGGAAAAGGATCCAATGCAGCCGTTAATCAATCGCTTTGCTCTGTCATATGCTCCTGGTTCATCGATAAAACCGATTACAGCAGCGATTGCATTGCAAAACGGTACATTGAAAGCAAATTCGACCAAAACTATAAACGGAAAGTCTTGGGGAAAAGGAGGAAGCTGGGGAGACTATAAGGTTAGCCGTGTTCATGTAGAAAACGGTCCTGTCAGTTTATCTGATGCTATGATGTATTCCGATAATATCTATTTTGCCCAAACCGCCCTCGATATGGGTGGGGATAAGTTTGTGAAGGGATTGAAGGATTTCGGCTTTGGAGAACAACTACCTTTTGATTACCCATTAAAGAAATCACAAATATCTTCGGATGGGACATTAAACAAAGAAATTTTATTAGCGGATAGTGGGTATGGCCAAGGACAGGTACAGATGAATATCTTGCATTTAGCGGATACCTATACGGCTTTTATCAATAACGGCAACATTGTTAAGCCTACTATAAAAATGAATGACAAAAACGCTGGTGTGTGGAAAGAGAATGTAATCAGCCCAGAAAATGCGAAAACAGTAGCAAGTTTGCTTCGAAAAGTAGTAGCAGATCCACGAGGAACGGGACATGGAGCTGACCTTCCAAATATAGCTCTAGCAGGGAAAACCGGCACTGCTGAATTAAAAAGCTCCAAGAAGGAAAAAGGAAAAGAAAATGGTTTATTCGTAGCCTATGACCAAAACAAGAAAGATGTTTTGGTGGCCGTTTTAATAGAAGGTGTTGAAAAAGGCGGCGGAAGCCATCTCGTTGTACAAAAAGTAGCAAATATATTTAAGTGATTTGTTATAATCGTCGAAAATTAATACTATAGTGTCTTACTAGATTTTTTAAAACCACAGTTCTGTACTGTGGTTTTTTGTTTATCATAGAAAAATTTAATATTGCGATTTCACTAGCTTGTGAACTATCTTAGTGCGGTTTCCTTGGTTTTCCTGTGACCAGTAAAATTCTTACCTCGATGGAACAAGCGTAAAACTTTTCTATTTCATTTTTTCAAAAGTGGATATGCATTAATGTAAACCATTATGCATATTTTCATCCAAATAGATAAAAAATTTAGGGGGAAATACATTGAAAAGAAAAATTGGTTTTACATTCCTCATTTTGTGTTTTCTATCAAGCTATTTTTTACCGCAACATCTACATGCAAAGGCAGTAAAAAAAACACCAAAAAGAGTCGTCTACCTTACCTTTGATGACGGTCCAAACAGTAGTGTTGAAAGAATTTTAAGTATATTGGATAAATATCATGCTAAAGCAACTTTTTTTATGCTGAACAATAATATGAAACTTCATAAAAAATCGGTCAAAAAGATGGTTAATAAGGGTCACGGTATCGCATGTCATGGTGTAACACATGACAAAAACAAGTTCTATAAAACTCCCTATACAGCAGCAAAGGAAATGAAAACATGCTTAAATACGTTGACACAGATTACAAATAAGAAATCCATAATAATTCGTGTCCCATATGGCAGTAAACCATATATGAAAGCACCGTATCGAAAAGTGATGAATCAGTATGGGTATAAGATGTGGGATTGGAATGTGGATAGTTTAGACTGGAAATTTCTAAACGGTCCAAAAACAGCACAATATACTATTAAACAAATTAAGATATTAAAAAACAAAGGCATATCCCCTCTTATTTTATTTCATGATAAACCAACCACTGCCGATGCACTGCCAACCGTTTTGAAATATTTAAAGGCAAATGGGTATGATTTTAAAGTACTAACAAATTCGATGAAGCCTTACAACTTTTGGAATCCTAGAATACTATAAAAATGGGAAAAGGGATGAAAATCCCTTTTTCTTTTTAGTGAAATCTACACGTAGTAAAAATGTACCTGGTTTTCTTGAAATTTTTCCAATATAATATCAAAAATATGATAAAATATGACAGGCAAATACAAATGGAAAGGGGGTGCATTAAAATGGTAAAACTACGTAATGGGGTTATTTTTCTATTAATCTTATTAGTATTATCCATATCATTATCTGAAAAAGGTTTCGCAGCTACGAAAAGCAGTTCCTATAAGGTAAATGCAACTGCTTTAAATGTTAGAAAAGGTCCAAGTACTCATTCCCCTTCTATTGGTATGGTAAAAAAGGATCAAACGATAACTGTTTATCAAATCAAAAGCGGATGGGCATATATGTCCTATGGGAAATTAAAGGGTTATGTAAGTTCCCAATATATAAAAACTATTAAACTTGCAAGTACCATCGCGAAGCCAAAGACATTGGATCAACGGACGGTAACGGCGAATTCGTTAAATATTCGTAAAGGTCCCAGTGCGAAATATGCGGTAGTTGGAAGCTTGAAAAAGGGTAATAGGGTAACGGTATCAAAGGTTTCCGGAGGCTGGGCATATATTACATATGGAAAAACAAAAGGATATGTAAGCACGTCATACTTAAGGATAATACAATCAACCAGTTCAACGACAAAACCAAGTAGCATATCCAAGACTCCAAGTAAACCAAGTACCGTTACAAAAAAGGTGGATCAACGGACGGTAACGGTAGATGTGTTAAATGTTCGTAAAGGTCCGAGTGCAAAATATGCGGTGGTTGGAAGCTTGAAAAAGGGTAATAGGGTAACGGTATCAAAGGTTTCCGGAGGCTGGGCATATATTACATATGGAAAAACAAAAGGATATGTAAGCACGTCATACTTAAGGATAATACAATCAACCAGTTCAACGACAAAACCAAGTAGCATATCCAAGACTCCAAGTAAACCAAGTACCGTTACAAAAAAGGTGGATCAACGGACGGTAACGGTAGATGTGTTAAATGTTCGTAAAGGTCCCAGTGCAAAATATGCAGTGGTTGGAAGCTTGAAAAAAGGTAATAAGGTAACGGTATCAAAAGTTACCAATGGCTGGGCATATATTACATATGGGAAAACAAAAGGATATGTAAGCATATCATACTTAAAGGCTATACAATCGTCCAGTCCTACGACAAAACCAAGTAACGTATCCAAGACTCCAAGTAAACCAAGTACTACGACAACTAATAAAGTGGATCAGAGAGTCGTCACGGTAGACACGTTAAATGTACGAAAAGGTCCGGGAACCAATTACTCTGTAATCGGGAAGTTAAAAAGGAATAATAAAGTAACTGTTACTAAGGTATCAAATGGTTGGGCCTACATAGCCTACGGCAATTTAAAAGGGTATGTAAGTTCAGCGTTTTTATTAGTACATAAAACAAGTAGTCAAAAAGTCATTGTCATTGATGCCGGACACGGAGGATCGGATCCTGGAGCAAGCGGCAACGGAATTGTTGAAAAAGAATTGAATCTATCGGTTGCATTACGTGTTCAAAAGCTTCTAGAAAAAGCAGGTATAAAAGTAGTTATGACAAGGTCGGGGGATACCTACCCAACACTGGATGAGCGAAATAGTATATCAGCACAATCCGGTGCTGATGCTTTCGTAAGTATACACACAAATACTGCTTCAGCAAGCTCTGCCAGTGGTACAGAAACGTACTATAATTCAGATGGAGACCAAAATAGAGCGAACAAAAGTAAACAATTGGCAGGTTTCATTCAAAATCGATTATACAAAGCAATCGGAACAAGGAATCGCGGAGTATTGGAGAATGACTTTCGAGTTATAAAATATAATCCATTGCCAGCAGTATTAGTCGAATTAGGTTACCTTTCGAATCCTAGTGATGCCAAAAAGTTAAAATCTAATTCTTACAGAGATCTTGCAGCACGCTCCATATATGAGGGAATTCTTGATTTTTATAAAACTATGAAATAGTAAATTGGCGCAGAGAGATTCTAATAGCTTGGATTTTCGAGTACAGAACGTTATTAACCAGCAGTCTAATTCGTAACATGAATTAGGCTGCTTTTTTTCATTATAAAGGAAATGGATATAAGAATATCTCACGTTTTAGCCCAAGTATTTTATTGCATTTTATTAAGAAGAACTGGAAAATAATTTTAGACTAATAATATTCGTCGAACCAAACTTACGGTGTTCGCCCACTATTTTCCTTATACAATTATTTCTTGTCTTTAATAATTCACAAATGTTGTAACTCCGAAATGAGTAAAATAATTTCGGTGGCTAAGTTCTTCTAACCATTTCTTTGGGTTTAATTGATACAAACCATAAATGGTTCGGTAAGTATAACTACCTACATTTATTTCAATTGGTTCAGGACGTTCTTCCATTCTTTGTTTATATTCCTCGAATGCGTGTTGGTTTGGTACTTGGAAAACTTCCAACACGTCTCCTACCTCCATATACTTTCCGATGTATGTAAGAAATAATTTGTTCCCCACACCTTGTGCCTCGTAAACATAGGGCATAGAAAACAACCCATTCACTTTATCCTTCCAATAATCGTCAACATCTTGAACGGAGAAATAGATGGCATCTTCTTCATGTTCAAACACTGTTCGCCAATTGTATTCCGCAATTTCATCTGGTATTAGAAATGGCTTAGATGAAGCTAAGAATGTAATTTGTGTCACTATTCTGCCTCCTTAAAGAACAATATAGTCTTTAAACCATTGATATACGTGTGTGGTAATTTGTCGATATACTTTAACAGCTAAACGCATTTCCCTTGATAATCAACTCAATTTTTTCTCTTATGTAGATTATAACAAGCGTTCGGATAGGCATGAAATCCTTTAACAGAGATTAAATTAAAGGATATCCAACTAGCAGTTCCATAGTAAGCTGAAAAAGAATATAAAAGGAAACAACTAGGAGAAATGATATTGGGGTGAACAGAATTAGAAAAAATGCCATTAAGAATGAAAAACAGAGGTATTGTGATGAAAAAGAAATGGTTACGAATGGTCATGCGGTAATCATTGTGTTAGGTGGCATATTAATATGTAGAAAAATGCTCAGAGTTAATATCCTCTGAGCATTGTTTATGCGATTTAACATCTTGTAATTCAAAAAGATATGTTAGGCAGTATCAGCCCTTTTTTATATAAAATGATTGTTGTAAAAACATATTAGTCCAATTTACTCTGTCTTATAATGATTGGAAAAAGAAGCGTAAAAAATGAAAGAAAATGCAGCAAAAACGTTAACAAGAAAAAGAGAATTTAATAGTGGTTCCATTAACGTACACCTCCGAAATGAGTGAATGGTGATACAAATGGTGAAAAATTAACGTGGTGAATAAGGTAAAACGTTCTTGGAAATCATTATCCATTCTATTTACCTTATATTAACAGGATAACTTTCGTATGTGAAGATTTGTTTAAGCCAATTTAAAGGTTTTACAAAAAATAAATTTATAAATGAAATATACATAACCATTTTTACTCAGTGAGATTTGCTATGTAATATATAGCTTATTGCTCGGTGTCGAAACTGGTTCTTAACCTTAATAAATTTTTTAGTTTGCCTTTTTGGCAGTGTTTCGACAAAATCAAACAAAAGATGCCCATTTACTTATATTACCCAGGTGATAAAATTATTCTGAATATTGTTTATTTTGTGTTAAAAAATATCAATATTGTAATAGTAATTTATTACTGTCAGGGGGGCAGATTACTTGAAAATTACGTTACTAGCGAGAAAAATAAAAACAGCCATAAAGCTTTTTGCAAGACCTTTTATTACAATGAAAAGAGACCCAGGGTTCAGAAGAATTATTAAATACACTTATTTTTACGAGAAATTAGAAGTAAAGGATCAGGTTATACTATATGAATCTTTTCACGGAAAGGCGATGGTGGACAGCCCCTATGCCATATTTAAAATGCTCGTAAATGATCCGAAATACCGTGGTTACAAACATGTTTGGGCCTTAAATACTTCAGAAGGAAATTTATATGCAGAGGAATATACAGACCACAACAATGTTGAATTTGTGAAAGTACACAGCGATAAATATTTAAAATACCTAGCATCTGCAAAATATTTGATAAATAACACAACCTTTCCTCCCTACTTTCAAAAAAAAGCCGGGCAGATTTATGTGAACACATGGCATGGAACACCGTTGAAAACATTGGGGAAAGATATGAAGGGAGGACTTGGACAACACAAAAATATTCAAAGAAATTTTGCTCATACCGATTATTTAATAAATCCAAACATTTATACCGCAGATAAATTAGTCGAGTCACATGATTTAGCTGGAATATATAATGGAACAATTATACACGAAGGATATCCACGAGTGGACCTCACCTTGAATGCCAATAGGGATGAGATAAGAAATAAAATGGCTCGATTAGTTACCATCGATAAGACGAAAAAAATTATTCTTTATGCACCAACCTGGAGAGGCGAAGTGAATAGTGTAAGCAATACAAAGGATGAAATTCAGCAAATCATCAAAGAACTATACCAAAAGATTCCCGACGGTTACCAGCTACTTTTAAAGGTACATACATTAATGTATAAGCATATAAAGAATGATAAACGGTTAGAAGAAGTATGTATTCCGGACTGGGTTGATACGAATGAGCTTTTATCTGTTGTTGACATACTAATTACCGATTACTCCAGTATCTTTTTTGATTATTTAGTTACGAAGAAACCGATTATCTTTTTTATGTATGACAGAGAAATATATGAAACGGAACGTGGGTTATATATCAGGCTAGATCAGCTTCCAGGTCCAATTTGTAAAGATATTGAGGAAGTAATCGATTGTATGAAAAACGCGGAAATTCATTTGCCATTTTATGAAGATAAATATCAAAAGTATATCAAAGAGTTTTGTCCTTACGATGATGGGCATGCGACAGAACGTAATGTAGAAATCATATTTCAGGAAAAGCATACGAAAAATTGTTTTAGGGTTAGAAACGAAAAAAGAAATATATTGCTCTATTGCGGCGGGTTTTTGAATAATGGCATTACGACATCTGCGATTAATTTATTAAATAACTTGGATTACTCCAAATATAACTTAGTTGTAATGGATAAAAGCAATTACGATGCTACTTCCACAGAAAACATGAATAAACTGAATCCTATGGTGAAGAAATTTTTTAGAGTAGGAAGCATGAATACCACTATCATAGAATCATATAAGCATAATTATCTCATCAATAAAGGATTAAAAAACGAATCTCTTCATAAGTTTATCCCCAGAACATTATATAATCGAGAAGTACACAGGTTGTTTGGAGATATAGAATTTGATATTGTCATAGATTTTAGCGGATATGTCCCTTTCTGGAGTCTTCTCTTTGCATTTGGAAACTTTAAAAGGAAAGTAATTTATCAGCATAATGATATGCAAGCGGAATACGATAAAAAAATTAATAAAAAATATAAGCATCGTTCGAACATGAATCTTATCTTCCCCATATATAAATACTTTGATAAGATCATATCTGTTGCGGAGCATACAAGAGATGTAAATAAGGCAAATCTACAAAAATATATTCCAAGTGAAAAAGCAGCATATGTTCACAATTGCATAGATCCAGAGAAAGTCCAAAGCCTAGTGGAAGAAAAAAGTGAACTATTAAGAGTTTCCCATCAACAATACTTAGTAATGAATAACACGACTCAGAATGGAATACTGAAATTCAAAGGGATTATGATGCCTGAAGAAGGAAAGGTCCATTTCGTGAATATGGGACGACTTTCCCCTGAAAAAGATCAGAAAAAGCTAATCATCGCGTTTTCAAAGATTGCTGAAGTACACGATTATGTAAGGCTTTACATTATCGGTGAGGGTGTATTGGAACACGAACTTAAAAAGCTCACGATACAACTAGGTGTACAAGATAAGGTCTATTTCACCGGTCAACTTTCCAATCCATTTCAACTCATCAGCACATGTGATTGTTTTATCCTATCCTCCAACCACGAAGGGCAACCAATGGTACTATTAGAAGCTTTAATAGTAGGAATCCCAATTATCTCGACGGATATACCAGGTTCGAGAAGCATCCTACAGAACGGATACGGAGAGCTCGTTGAAAACTCAGTGGATGGTCTAGTCCTTGGCATGGAGAAATATTTGATGAATCAGCTATTGACTAGAGAATTTGATTATCGTACCTATAATAGGGAAGCGCTGGGAATGTTTTATAGGGAGGTGTGTGGGGAGGAAGTGGAGAAGAATTCGGTTTTACAAGAAACAAAGCTGGGGATTTATTTAGATCATACATCTTAATATAAATAAGGTTTGCAAAATCCCGAATGCGGGATTTTTTTATACACGAAAAAAGGGAAAAGGTATCCATTAAACATACATTTTCCCTTTATATCTTTCATAACATTTGGGAGAAATAACTACTAATAACATTGATATTTCTCTTACTTTAATATATTTTAAAGTTAGACTTAATTCGTTTTTATAGAGGAGAAAATATGAGTAATTCTGTCATTTTTCGTAATGTTACTAAAAAATACAAGATGTATAAAAAGACTTCAGATAAATTATTAGATATTCTTCTACCTAAGGGATATGGCGAAGATTTTTTTGCTTTGCAAAATATTTCCTTTACTGCTAGTCCTGGAGATGTTATAGGTATAATTGGGGTGAATGGTGCAGGAAAATCTACACTTTCTAATTTGATTTCTGGAATTATTCCTCCTACTTCCGGGAGTATTGAAACTGTTGGTGAAACTTCTTTAATTGCTATCTCATCTGGAATGAATAATGAGTTAACAGGCCGAGAAAATATTGAATTAAAATGTTTATTACTAGGATATAGTAAAAAGAAAATTAAAGAAATAACTCCATCTATTATAGAGTTTGCAGATATAGGAAATTTTATTGATCAGCCTGTAAAGAAATATTCTAGTGGTATGAAATCAAGACTAGGGTTTGCTATATCGGTAACTATTGATCCAGATATATTGGTAATAGACGAGGCATTATCCGTTGGGGATCAGACCTTTGCTGATAAATGTTTAGATAAAATGAATGAATTTAAAGCAGCCGGAAAGACTATCTTCTTTATTAGCCATTCTATTGGACAAGTGAAGAAATTTTGTAATAAAGCATTATGGTTAGAAGCTGGCGAAGTGAAAGAATATGGCCCCATTAAAGAGGTTATGCCAGGGTATGAGAAGTTCTTAAAAGAATTTAAAGCAATGTCGAAAGAAGAGCAGAAAAACTTCAAACAAATGGTTTTGGAGAAAAGAAGTAAAGAAAATAAAATAAAACAACTTGATCAACACGAAAACTTGTCTCAAGAACCGAATCAAGAAAAGGTTATAGAACCATCTCAGGATCGAAATAGGGTGACAGAACAACCAAGTAAACTTCATTCGACTGATCAATTAATGAGCAGAACCTCTAAACTTAGAAGAAAAAGGCCTAGTGTACTTCCAAAAATTATATTAAGTTTATGTATATTATTTATTCTTGCATCAGCTATATATGTTATTAAGGATTACTTAGTATCAGGAATAAAGGAAGATGCAGCTCATAAAGTTAATGGAGTATCACAGAAGCATAGTATAAAGGGTACTAAACAGAAAAAGGTTAGCGAAACAGAAAAAAAAGAAGCTACTGATACTCGTTACGTGAACGTAAAAGCAGCTTATGTTCACGAAGATCCAAGCCTACAAAGTACCGGTATAGGAATGGCGTCTTTTGGTGATGCATATGAAATCTTGGGTAATCAAGAAAACCAGGAGGATAACATCGAATGGCTGAAGATACACTATAAAGATGGGGAAGAAGGCTGGATTAGCAGCAAGATTGTAACGAAAATTAATAATCGATTGGAAGATAAAAAAGTACTGAAATTTATTAGTAGTGATGTAGAACAAAATCAAAACATTGATAATCTTGTGAACATGTTAGGCAAAACTAAAAATGAAATTGAAAATCAAGGCCAAAACGAAAGCGCTCAGTTTTCGTATGATAATAATGATATCTGTACTGAAATTGTGCTTAATTTAAATCAAATAGAAAAAGATAGTCTTATAGTAAATTTGGGAAATCCTCAGTTAGAAATACAAAAAGAGGCTATCTTATATCATGGAAAAAAATATGATTTTATCTTTTATTATTCAAGTGACACTAATAGTGTTAATAAATTGTATATTAATAAGTCAAAAGATGTTGTTTCGAGCTGAATTTTAAAAATGAGGAACTTTAAGTTCCTCATTTTTATTTTAAGGATTTCCACGGTTACAGACTAAATCCAAATATACATCAGTTAAATTCCAATTAGTATATAATATGGAAATTTAGGCTTGTTATTTCCAAATGTAATTAAAATCTTTTTTTTGCAAACAATTTATAGTTTAATAAATATTGTTGAAAAGAATGAAATGTTATTAAAATAAAGATGCATAAAATTAGTGAATTTGGTATAATAAGATGCGAATTTTGACGAAATATTTGATATTATGTTACAAAATGCGCTGCTTTACTATTCTGATCTCTTTTTAAATATTTTCTTTTGACAATATTCGACAAAATACAACCGTTTAATCTGTCGGATTATGGTGGTAAAATAGTACTACGATATCTAGTAATGCTATAAAAAGTCTTTTAAGATTAACATTTTCTATTGAGTTACTACTAAATGATAGATGTCTAATGAAAGATCATGTGTATTGTGGTTTTTTATTAGATATTTATTTTTTCTACATTGTTTATATATAAAATAATGTATTTGCTTAAAAATTGAGGGGGCTAGTTAGTTGAAAAAGGTTAGAAAAGCAATTATTCCAGCAGCAGGATTAGGTACTAGGTTTTTACCAGCAACAAAGGCAATGCCAAAGGAAATGTTGCCAATAGTAGATAAACCTACCATTCAGTACATTATTGAAGAGGCAGTTGCTTCTGGTATTGAGGATATTATTATCGTAACTGGAAAGGGAAAACGTGCTATCGAAGATCATTTTGATTTTGCACCAGAGCTTGAACAAAATCTCATAGAAAAAGGGAAAACGGACATACTAGATAAAGTTCAATATTCATCTAATCTAGCAAACATCCATTATATTCGTCAAAAGGAACCGAAAGGGCTTGGACATGCTGTGTGGTGTGCACGTAGTTTTATCGGGGATGAGCCTTTCGCGGTTCTTTTAGGTGATGACATTGTACAAAGTAGTACACCTTGTTTACGTCAGTTGATTGATCAGTATGAAGAAACTAGGTCTTCTATTATAGGTGTACAGCAAGTACCCGATAATGAAACCCATCGTTACGGAATTATTGATCCTTCTACAAAGGAAGGCAGAAGATATCAGGTGAATAATTTCGTAGAAAAACCAAAACAAGGTACTGAACCATCAAATTTAGCAATCATGGGACGATATATTTTAACACCGGAAATTTTTATGTTTCTGGAGAACCAAGAGACTGGTGCTGGCGGCGAGATTCAGTTAACAGATGCAATTCAGAAACTAAATGAGATTCAAAGAGTATTTGCTTACGATTTTGAAGGAAAAAGATTTGATGTAGGAGAAAAATTGGGGTTTGTAAAGACGACTATTGAATTTGCGTTGCAACATGAGGAATTACGAAACGAGGTCTTAAATTTCCTAGAAGGACTATTAAAAAATGAAAAGCAAATAGTAAATTAATCATGTTAAATATATTTACATCTTAAAGTGAAAAGGATGTGTTATACATTAATGAAAAAAGTTTTAACTTACGGTACGTTTGATCTTTTACATTGGGGACATATTAATCTTTTAAAACGGGCAAAAGATCTAGGTGATTATTTAGTAGTAGCATTATCAACAGATGAATTTAATGCAATAAAAAGCAAAAAGGCATACCATTCCTATGAAAATAGAAAATTAATTTTAGAGTCAATTCGTTTTGTTGATGAGGTTATCCCAGAAAATAATTGGGAACAAAAGGTACAGGACATAAAAGACCATAATATTGATATTTTTGTTATGGGTGATGATTGGAAAGGTAAGTTTGATGAGCTGAAAGAATATTGTGAAGTTATATATTTGCCGAGAACTGTGGGAATATCAACTACACAGATAAAGCAAGATCTTTTATTAGTGAATAAATAAGAATATGAAATTAAATAACTCGAACTCAAAATCTTTTTATAAATAGTGAGGCAAGGAACGCATTTATGTGTTTGTATTCTGAGTAAGATGTCTCTTTTGAATAGTTGAGATTATGGTAAGATTAGGAATATAAGTATAAGGGTGAAAGTAATCCCAGTTTAAATATGTGGATTAACTGTCATGATTGGGTACAAGAGGGGCGTTTATATGAATATATTAAATCATATTTGGAGCTTAAAACAAAAAATTGAATATTCGCTTAGTAGTATTACTTATAATAAAGACAAATTTATACTTGAAATTGAGCACGATGTCTTACAGGCAAGTTCTGAAATTGAGAGTAGTATTTTAGTACTTAAAGAAAGAAGCTCACATAAAGAAATCTTAATCCAATGTTCTAGCGATAATGCTGGTATTTTAAATATAGAAATAAAAAAAGAATACTATGCAAAAATCTTAGAAAAAGGTAACTGGGATGTCTATGTTCAAATTAATCATGGAAAAAGTCTGAAAAAAATTAGAGTGAAAAATACCTTGGTAGAGAAAGAGCACTATATTCCTTTTTATATACAAGATGAAACTATGTATTTAGCCGCATACTCAACCATAAGAGGAAATTTAACATTTAAAAGTATGCAAAGTATTTCTGATTTATATACTGAACTAGTTTCTCTGGGTACAGATGGAAAGTTAAATCTATCAGGCTATTTTTTTATTCCGTCTTGGAATGTTCCCAAACATGAAGAAGTAAAAAAAAGTTTAATAATAATGTCCAATGATGGTAGTTTTGAAAAGGAAATTCTTATTGAAAATTCGAGAATTAGAAATGATATAACAAAATTGTATGGACAATCAAGTGTGAATTATGATTGGTCGGGTTACGATATAGAATTAGATTTAAAAAATAATAGTTATGAAATTGAAAATGATAAATCATATAATTTATATATTAAGATGTACTTTCAAGATAAATCTGTAATGAAGCCAATTAATGCTACCTCTTCTTCAATTCATAATTCTAATGCATTAGTTGAAACCTCTGAAGGGTTAAAAAAAATCTTAGTTAGCTTTAATGGGGAGGACAATAACTTATCATTACTATTGACTAGTAATGATATTCAAGCCGAAGTTGATTCTGTGTATTCAGAAGATGGGTGCATATCTATCTTTGGTAGAATTATCACTACAGATGAGTACTTAGTTAATAATTGTAAAGAATATGGTATTGTCCTTAAAAATAGAGATACTGATGAAGAGTATAATGCAAAAATAGAATTAAACGACTTATCTTTTTCTTATACATTTGATTTAACTAGATTGTTCCAAACTGATATTCTAACTGAGGGTGTATGGGATCTATACCTAAAGTTTGACCATAGAAGGATTAGGATGGTTACTCGTTTGGATAACATAGAAAATAAACAAAAACTTATTCATTTCCCTCAGCAATTATTATCGACGACTGCTGGTAATGCCATGGTTATTAAACCATACTATACTTTACATGATGAATTGTCCCTATTAGTAAGGAATTATATAGCAATTAAGTCAATTAAAAACGTAATAATAAATAGAAAAATAATTAAAATTAACGGAAAACTCAATATCCAACCTCCAAACACAATAATTCCAGAAATACTTAAAGGTAGTATATCTTTTAAAGGAATGTATGGAATGAAATATAATTTTCCAGTTGAGTGGAAATTGGTGAAAACAAATAAAACGAGTTTAGAATTTAATTTTTCTGCGCAATGTACCCTAAGTGAAAATGTTGATATTAGATTGATGCAAAGAGACATTAATTTTGATTTATTCCACTGTCAGATTGTCCTTGATAACGCTATTGCAGACTTTACTATGAACATAGATAGTTCTAAACTTGTAGTCAATTTAGAAGATAGATTAAGGCAAAAAGGCAAAATAAATAGTCTTTTAAACAGATTAGGAAAAAAAGTATATCTTACTGCTAATAAATACTTACCTATAAATTCAAAGACCATTATATTTCAAAGTTTTCATGGGAAGAGCTATGCTTGCAATCCTAAAGCAATTTATGAAGAGCTTTTAAACCAAAATGTAAAAATGAATGCAATATGGGTATTAAATAATTTAAAACAAGATTTACCGGGTTCTCCTACTATCGTAAGACCCCATTCTATAAAATATTATTATTATATGGCAACAGCAAAATATTTTGTTAATAACGGTAATTTCCCGGATTTTTACATCAAACGAAATAATACTATTCATTTACAAACTTGGCATGGTACACCTTTGAAAAAATTAGGTTTTGATATAGATCCTAACTCTCCTTCTTATTATGAAAATACATCTCCACAATTATTAAGAAGAAATAGTAGATGGGATTATTTGGTTGCACCCAACCAATACACATCAGAAATATTAAAGAGAGCTTTTAGATATAAAAACACAATGTTAAATACAGGATATCCTAGGAATGATATCTTATTAAAAAGAAATAATGAGGACAAGGTAAATGAAATAAAGAAGATTCTAAATATAGATTTGAACAAAAAGGTAATTTTATATGCCCCTACATGGAGAGACTATGATTTTCATAAAATGAAAAAGCAAGAGTCATATAAACTTAGGTTTAATTTGGATAAATTCAAAGAACAATTTGGAGACGAGTACGTTCTATTGCTTAGATTACATTATCGAGATGCCTCTAGAATTACCCTGAAATCCGATTATGATTCTTTTGTTTATAATGTTTCAAGCTATGATGATATTCAGGAACTTTATTTAATATCCGATATATTAATTACCGATTATTCTTCCGTAATGTTTGACTTTGCAAATTCAAATAAACCAATTCTTTTTTACACATATGATTTAAAAAGATATGATTCAGAAGTAAGAGGTTTTTATATGAATTTTGAAAAAAATGCTCCTGGGCCAATGGTTTTAGATGAAGACCATCTGTTTTATGAAATTAAAAATATCAACAAAGTACAAGAGAAGTTTCTTAAAAGATATCAAAACTTTAGAGAAATGTTTTGTCATCTTGAAAATGGACAATCATCCCAAAGAGTTGTAAATAGTGTTTTTAAAGGGTTAATAAAATAGGGGGTAATTTTATGAAGATTCGATTCTTAGTTTTTGATATTTTTGGGATGGGGGGAACAGTAAGAACTGTACTTAATGTTACCAATTATTTAGCAGAGAAGGGTTACCAGGTTGAAATTATAAGTGTTTTTCGTAATCGAAAATTCCCCTTTTTTGAAATAGATTCTCGAATCAAAATAATAGTTTTACATGACATTGTAAATAGAAGAAAAGAAGACACCTCATTCAGAACAAAAATAGCTAATAAACTTTTAAAAATGAAAAGCAGACTCATTCACAGTGAAGATGAAGCTTACTCTCACTTTTCATTATTGACAGATATAAAAATGTTTAATTATATAAAAACTATTGATTCAGGAATTCTTGTTACTACGAGACCAAGCTTTAATATTTTTGCAAGTAAGTATCGTAATAAAGGAGTTAAGATAATTGCCCAGGAGCATTTAAACTTTTCAATTTATCCTAATAAATTGAAAAGGGCGATCTTGAAAAATTATAAAAATGTGGATATTCTAGCCACTTTAACTGATGAGGATACACAGGATTATAAGAAGTTATTAAGTGATGGTAGAGTTATTGTGAAAAAAATTACTAATTCTATTCCAAAATTAAATGGGAATATTTCTTCTTTAGAATCGAAGTCTATAATTGCTGCAGGTCGGCTAGTTCCTCAAAAAGGGTTCGATTTATTGATTGAATCTTTTAAGATTGTGAAAGATAAACACCCGGATTGGAAACTAAAAATTTATGGTACAGGTAGAGAAAAAACAAATCTCGAAGAAATGATTGAAAAGAATAAATTATATAATCATGTTATTTTAATGGGATCGACACAAAATATTGAACAAGAGCTTCTAAAATCCTCTATTTATGCATTAAGTTCAAGATTTGAAGGTTTTGGAATGGTAATTGTAGAAGCTATGCAGTGTGGAGTACCAGTTGTGAGTTTTGACTGTCCAAAAGGACCAAGCGAGATTATTTCACATGAGGAAGATGGAATATTAGTTGAAAATGGGAATGTAGAAAAATTTGCGCACTCATTAATTGAATTGATAGAGAGTAAGGAAAAGAGAGAGTACTTGTCTAAAAATGCAATAAAGAATGTAAAAAGATTTGAGATTAATAATATAGGTCAAATATGGGAAGAAACAATTAAAAATATTGATACTCCTGATATAAATATAAAACATCTTGTTCCTGGACGCATGATTAGTAGATAAATAAGTGGAATAAGTTGGATATATGGAAAAATTTAAAGGAGATAAAAATATGAATAATTTGAGTGAAAATATAAGCTTCCTTGCAAAAAAAATATTATTTAATAAGGGCATTCTAAATTTTAATGTTGAATTAGGTAATCAAACGGCAAAAAAGGATATAAGGGATTTACCTCTAAAAGTGTTAATGAAAATAAGAAAAAATCAAAAGACAAGTAAATACAGTAATTCTATAGACATACCTTTTGTTTTAGAACAGAATCACATCCAAGTTAATATAAATCTCAATGAAATTTTTGATGAGTATTCGTTTGATGGTAATTTAATTTGGGATTTTTTTATAGTATTGTCATATGAGGGGGAAAACATTGAATTTCCTTTACAATATAACAGCAATCTGTCTTTAAATTATTTTACATTTACTCAAAATGAGCTTTATAAAGTAAAACCATATGTTACTGCACATAACCAACTCGCAATATATATAAAAGCATATGAAATTTTTGTTAATATAACAGAGTTTACATTTGAAAAAAATAATATTCAATTAACTGGATATATATCCTCTAAGGAATATAATACCTTTAAATTTAATGACAGTAGTTGCTATTTAATTTTGAAAAATAGAAATCCTAGAGTAGAAAGAGATTATTCAAACGCTATTGTTGAGAAGGAATTTAATATTTTAAACAACTATTTTGAAGTAGATTTAGAGATTCCAGAAGTAAAAACTAATTATAACTCTAATATAGATTTAATTATCAGATTGACTACATTAAAGGGAAATTATATGGATATATCATTAATACCATTGCTTGGGGAAAATATAATTGGTATGAAACGGTTGCTAAAAGTACAGTAAGTTTTAATGTAAAAAAAATTAGAAATAATCGGTTACCCCTTGGAGGAATTTATGGATAAATTATATATGTTTATGTTTGGAAAATTGCCTGGTAAACCTACAGGTTTAGCCACTTCTGTTTTAAGAAGGAGTAAAGCATTACACGAAAACGGAATACCTAATACTATTTTAGCACATGTCTATAATCAAACTCATACACGCGATATGGAAATTCTAAGGAAAAAGGGAATATTAGTTGGTAATGTTCGTTACCTTTATGATGATATTTCTGGAGAAACCAATTTAAAAGATAACAGACCAAAGGTTGATCCTTTAAACGAATATAAAAAAAGTAGTTTTTTTATAGATGATAAGACTAAAACTAATGTTACACGGGTTTATAATAATGGAAATTATGAGCTATTTGTTTGGAAGAATGACGATAATGAAATTTCATGGATTGATTACTTAAATACTAGTTTCATACGCGAAAAAAGAGTATGGTTTGATGAAAAAGGTTATCCTAGAAAAGTTGAAAATATAGATGCAAAAACAAATAAAGTAATTCGTACTCGTTATCTTGATAGAAACGGTTATTGCTATTTATCTGTTGCCTTTAAAAATGAGGGAAAAGATATCGCAGAAATTTTATATTTTAATAAAGTTGAAAATACACACAAAGTATTTTATTCACAAAAGGAATTATTAGAATACTGGTTAGAACATTATATTTTTAATCCAGATGAAAATAACTTAGTAATATCTGAATATGCAGTCTTCTGGGAAGTCTTGAAAAAATTCGAATTAAAATTTCCTAAGTTTGAAATTGTTTACACGATTCATAATTCCCATTATGCTGCTCCATATACAAATGGTAGTCCGTTGCGGAAGGATTTAAACAATATCTTTAATAATCTTGATAAGCATAAAAATATTATAGTGTTAACAAATGAGCAAAAACAAGATATAGTTTCAGAATTTGGTAATGAAGAAAAGTTCCATGTAATACCACATCATATGACAAAATCGAAAAATACGGAAAAGAGTGTTAGAGATCCATTTCAGATAATAACTGCATCTAGATTCGATAAAATTAAAAATATTGAGGACGCAATTAAAGCTTTTGAAATAATTAATAAAAAATTTCCTGAGACTACCTTTAAGATTTTTGGAAGAGGAGAAGAAGAAGAGAATTATAAAAAGTTAATTTCTGATCTCAACCTTGACAACAAAGTTAAATTAATGGGTTTTTCAACAAATATTCAAAAGGACTTCAGTGAATCCAGTATATCTCTTTATACTTCAAAATATGAGGGATTTTGTCTTTCATTAGCAGAGAGTATGACTGAAGGATGTGTTCCGGTTACCTACAATTTTAAATATGGACCAAAGGATATAATTAGTGATGGTATAGATGGTCTTATTTGTGAGAAAAATCCAGAGTCAATGGCGAATGCAGTAATTTCTCTATTAGAAGATCAAGAAAGGCTGAAGCAAATGAGGGAACAAGCTGGGGAAATAACTAATAAATTTTCCGAAGAACGTTTAGTTCGAGAATGGAAAGAGCTATTTAATAAATTGGATTTTAATGATTTAGGGAAATAGAGGTTAGAAAAACTATCAGTTTAGACGAAAAAAGTTAATTTTCTTCTTTAAAAAGTTATAGGGTATTACTTTTAATTAAATAGGTGAATAAGCAAAACAATTACATTATAACGATGAAAGGGAATTAGTTAATTTTGTTTCACAAGATGCTAATTCCCTTTTTATTTAATAATTCAATCACATAGTTTTTCAGCATCAACTTGGGGAACTATATGTGTAGATAGTCATAGTTTTTTAATATTATAAACAGTATATTAGCATTTCTTTTATAAAAAGTCGGTAGGTGATATTCTTGAAAGTAAAAACAATTTCAATTTTTGGGTCTTGTGTTACAAGAGATAATTTTAATACAATGTTTAACCCAAATTATAAATTATTTTTTGAATGCATTCTCCATCAGCATCAAACCTCAATATTGAGTCTAATGTCCAAACCAATTCCTTTAATAAAGGATAAAAAAATTGAGGATTTAAATAACTTTAATAAATGGCATCTAAGGACGGAATTTACCAAAGAATTTATAAAGTTATTTACTGATCGAAAACCTGATTATCTTATCATTGATTTTTATGGAGATCTATTTGAAGGTGTTATTGATTTAGGAGATGGGAATTATATTACCAATAACTCAAGATTTAGTAATTTATCTTTTTTTAAAGAAAAAAAGATTAGATTAAACATTATTGATAATACAGAAGAATACTTGGCTTTATGGAAACAAAAAATTAATGAGTTTTTTAAATTAATCTCATTAGAGGTTCCTAATTGTAAAATTATACTAAATAAGTCAAGATTCGCGGATATGTTTGAAAATGGTGAATCTTTAACAGCAATAAGGAAAAAACAAGGTATTAGATTTATTGATGTTAATCAATTAAATTACTTTTGGGATATTATGGATAATTATGTGATTGAAAATTATAATGTTCAAGTAATTGATTTAACCTCAAAAGAGTATAAGCTAAGTAGTAATCATCCATGGGGATCGTTTTATGTTCACTATACAATGGATTTCTACCAAGACTTTTTTAATAGGTTAGTTTATATTACAATGAGTGATTTGCAAGAGGAATCTTATAATATTAAAAGAAAAGCTAGTAATTTAGAGTTGGACAATAAAAAACTTACTAGAAAAGTAAAGTTTTTTGAGAATGAAACGTACATCCATGCGATTAAACGGTTTCTATTAAAAAATAAAAGTATAAAAAAACTAAACGACTCCTTAAAGAAGAAATCGTTTAGTTAACATTGATTATACCCACATCAAATCATATAAAAGTGTAGATTTAATGTGATTATTTAGGTGAATTATTAAATGAAAAGATTACTTAAAATTAATACAATTATACTGATTTCTATTTTTGTATTAATACTTTTAAATTTTATTATTAACTATGAATTAAATAAAAAGGTTATAGATCAAATTGATATAACAAGACAGGCTAGCCATATGGTGAATGGAAGGGATAATAAAACTATTATCCTTCTTGGAAGTAGCGTTACTTATGGGAAAGGTGCTTCTGTTTCATCTAACTCATGGGCATCATTATTAAGAACTTATATAAAAAAAAATAATTATGATATTAATTTTATTAATTTAGGTGTTGGAGGATTCACTACAGAGGATATACTTAATAGTACATATTGGATTACAGCGAATTCAAATCCAGATCTTATAATTTTTGAAGATTGTTTAATTAACGATTTTGTTAAAGGTTTCACTACGAAACAATCGGAAAAAAATATATATACAATTGTTAATGGGTTGAGAAATAGATTTCCAAATACCAAAGTTTATATTATGCCGCCAAATAATATTTCAAAAGTATACCCACATAATAAGGAAAATCTAAGCTATCAGGATTATGTTAAAAATGTCGGCAATTATATTAAATATCAGGGTTGGAGTTATCTAGACTTTTGGAATAGTTATAGTAATGAATTACGGGATAAGGGTATTACATTGAAGCAATCCTTGTTACCAGATGAAATTCATCCAAATGATATTGGCTATAAGATATGGTTTGATTCAATAAAAGGGAATTTTAAAATTAGATAGTTTATTAGATAATTCAAATTGGCTTAATAAGATTACATTTTAATATAGTTAAAATTGGGTATATTAAGGTCAATAGTTATTGAATGTTTCATGAACGTTCAAGCTCAATTTACTATAACAATGAAAATTACATGAGACATAATAAGTATAAATAGCTAATACTTTATTTTAATTAACTGAAGTAATATACTCGACCATCCAACATAATATTTATTACTACATTAAATGCCTACACAGTTTATCAAGTTTTAGGGGGACGTTCATTAAACTGGAAAGTAGCATATAAAAAATGGGTGAGCTTTAAGGAATTAGACAAAGAACTAAAAGCACAACTCTTAGATATATCTTTGAACGATAAAGAATTGGAAGATCCGTTTTTATAAAAATCTTGAATTTGGGACTGGCGGGATGCGTGGTGAAATTGGCGCCGGTACCAATCGTATGAATATCCTATACAGTTCGAAAGGCTGCAGAAGGACTGGCGCATTTTATTGCAAAAGATGGCGAATTGGCAAAACAGCACGGAATCGTTATTGCTTATGATAGTCGCCACTTTTCTCCAGAATTTTCTTTAGAAGTTGCTAAGACAGTAGGAACTCATGGAATTAAAGCTTATTTATTTAAGAGTCTTCATCTTACACCTATTTTGTCATTTGCAGTTCGTTATCTCGGTGCTTATGCAGGGGTTATGATTACGGCAAGTCATAACCCACCGGAATATAATGGATTTAAAGTCTATGGTTCAGATGATGGTCAACTCCCACCAGAAACGGCAGACGAGTTAATTGATTATGTTAATGCGATAGAGAATGAGTAACGATTCAAGTTGCAAAAGAAGAGGAACTGTTAGAGAAGAATCTCCTAACTTATATTGGAGATGAGGTTGATAATGCCTATCTCGATGCTCTTCAAGGTATTCAGCAGAATAGGGAGGTAGTGGAATCTGTTGCAGATTCTTTCCGAATTGTATATACACTGTTACATGGTACAGGAAATATTCCTGTGCGAAAAGGGTTGAAATCTTTTGGTTTTCAAAATGTGACGGTTGTGAAAGAACAAGAATTACCTGATTCAGATTTTTCAACCGTGTCTTCACCTAACCCGGAAGAGTATGCAGCATTTATACTAGCCATTGAATATGGTGAAAAAAGTGGTGCAGATATTCTTTTAGGAACTGATACTGATACGGATAGATTAGGAGTTGCAGCTAAAAGCTTAAATGGAACATATGAAGTACTAACAGGAAATCAAATAGGTGCATTGATGCTTTACTATTTGTTAACTCAACTACAAATTCAACATCGTTTGCCTTCAAATGTATAGTAATTAAAACAATTGTTACATCAGAATTGGGAAGAGAATTGCGGATTCATTCGGTATTCCCACGCTTGATACATTAACTGGCTTTAAATTTATTGGTGAAAAGATCAAAGAGTATGAGGAATCCAAAAGGCACACCTTTTTATTTGGATATGAAGAAAGCTATGGGTATTTAATTGGAGACTTTGTTCGTGATAAAGATGCCGTTCAATTTGCTGTTTTTGCTGCGGAAGTAGCCGCTTATTATAAGGCACAAGGACAAACACTATACGAAGGATTGCTGGAGCTTTATGATAAGTATGGTTATTTTATTGAATCATTACGTTCCCTTACCTTAAAGGGAAAAGAAGGTACAGAAAAGATCGCTTCTATATTAAATGAATTTCGCCAATCTCCGCCAACAGTAATTGCTGGCTTGAAAGTGACCGCAGTGGAAGATGATCAAACACAAGTAAGAACGAATTTACAAAGTGGAGAAACGGAAACAATTCAACTTCCTAAATCGAATGTGTTAAAATACTTCCTTGAAAATGGAGCATGGTTCTGTGTTCGTCCATCTAGAACAGAGCCAAAAGCCAAATTTTATTTTGGAGTAAATGCAAAGATGTTAGAAGAAAGCAAGGAATTAAATCAACGGTTGCAAACTGAAGTAATGGCAATAGTAGAGAGTATGTAATAATTGTTTATCTGAAGTTATCATTATCTTTTTGACGAATTTACCGTAATTAGTAAGTATGCTTTCATCTAGTAGACATTGAAAGATTAAATTCATGTCTGTTAGATGAAAGCTTTTTTGCTTATTTTTATATCCAATCTACTTTATTATTGAGTAAGACAAAAGCTCAGATATTCTTCACATTTTTGCTCATTAGCTAGACGCCGAATTTAGATAAAAAGTCCAATAACTTTTTCATCTTAATACCGACAGAATTCCAACAATACCAAAAAATTTCCCAGACAATAATCCCTACATCCGATGAAAATCCGACAGTATTGAATGAACTAAAGAAAACAAACCCGACAGAATATAGCAACATTCTACTAAACTGTTACAGGTTCTATTATATTGAATGGAGTAATTATATTCACAGGATTTACTCTGCGGCATAAAAAGACTCTAAGTTTTTTGTTTTTGGAAGATAGTAGGATATGGTAAATCTCAGACAGTAAGATATCATTCTATTGAACTATATATAGTAAAGTGAATAGGCTACACTTAGTTGGACAGAATTTTTAAGGTCAAGTAGACTACAGATAATATATTTGAGGAGAATCTACATGGCCAAAAGAGAACGTCGAACATTTACTGAAGAGTTCAAACAACAGATCGTACAACTTTACCAAAATGGAAAACCGAGAAAAGATATTATTCGTGAATATGACCTTACTCCCTCTTCTTTAGATAAGTGGGTGAATCAGAGTCAATCATCGGGCTCTTTCAAGGAGAAAGACAATTTAACAGATGAACAAAAGGAACTGATCGAACTCCGAAAGCGAAATAAGCAGCTAGAAATGGAAAATGACATTTTAAAGCAAGCCGCGCTGATACTAGGACGAAAGTAAATGTGATTAAGAATAATCGACATAAATACTCGATATCAGCAATGTGTAAAGTCCTACAAATCCCTAGAAGTACCTATTATTATGAAGCAAAAGAAAGGGCAAGTGAGGATGATATTACATCCGACGTGATTGATGTATTTAAGGCAAGCCGCCAAAATTACGGGACACGTAAAATCAAGGTAGAACTGAAAAAACGTGGCCTCATCGTTTCTAGACGAAGAATTGGACGCATTATGAAAGAGCAAGGCTTGGTTTCGACTTACACCCTAGCTCAATTTAAGCCACATACAAAATCATGTAATGAATCAGAACAGCAGAATGAACTAAACCGTGCGTTCGACCAGGAGGAAGAAATGACGGTGGTTGTAAGTGATTTAACGTACGTAAGAGTCAATAAAAAATGGCATTACGTATGTGTATTTGTTGATCTCTTTAATCGTGAAATCGTAGGCTTCAGTACAGGCCCAAACAAAGATGCCTTACTGGTTTATCGTGCATTCGCCTCCATTAAGGTCGATCTACATAAAATAAAACTTTTCCATACGGATCGTGGAAATGAGTTTAAAAACAAGCTGATTGACGATGCTTTAGAGACGTTTCATATTCAACGATCTTTAAGCATGAAGGGCTGCCCGTATGACAATGCGGTGGCTGAAGCAACGTTTAAAATCATCAAAACAGAGTTTGTGAAAGGTAAACATTTTGATAGTTTAGAAGAATTAACAAGGGAATTACATGACTATGTTCACTGGTTCAATCACATACGAATTCATGGGACACTTGGTTATGTAAGTCCGATTGATTACAAACTTAAACACCTTAAAAAAGTTGTCTAGTTTAGTGTTGACATACCAAAGAATCCATTATCAGAGTAAAATGATGATAGACAGGAAAGGAGGACAATATGAAAATAGTGAGGAATACTTTTTACTTATTATTTGCATTTATATTGTTATTCGGAGTACCAATAGGAGCTTTTGCCCAAAGTTCTACCTATCAAAATGAGCAGCCATCCAAAACTGTAAATGATAGTATCAAGCAAAATACGAAACCGTATTTAGATAAGATAGGAAATCAAAATTATCTTAATCCAGGTGATTATCCACTTATGCAAAACGGTCAATCTCTTAGTCCTTTACATGATAGTGTTGGCAGTTATCATTATCTTACATATATGTCGACGTCGGATTACTCCGATACAAAATTGCAAGTACTTCTTCGTCATGGAAACGATGACTCTAGTCAGGATTCGTATTTAAATGTGGAGTTTTATACAAATAATAATGGGAATATGTCTTATTTAGGTAGTTTTACAACAAATGTTGGAGAGGCTGGCGGAACGTTAGATTTGGGAATTTCCGTCGATAAATCTCTTTATGAAAATGATCCATATATTTATATGAGAGTCGGGATTCTTAGAAGCGTCTCAGATACTTATTATTCTGCAGCTACTTATTTTAAGGTGACCAATCCATTCTTTCAAGAATCCACCCAACAAAGTGATTCGCAATATTATGAATTAATAAGTAATGAATCTACTGAATCAAGTCAAGTAGAAAGCGCAGGGTCATTTCAAATTAATAATGACCAATATGCTTATAGTAAAAACATTAATAAGTCAGCATATAAATTAGACTATGTGGTCCCTTTTGATGCAGAAAAATATCAAGATAACACGGTAAAAAGAAGTGAGAGGTCAATTCAAGCAAACTATCAAACAGGGGATAGCAAATCTTTTTATGTACAAAATACAGATACTGGTGCCTATTCCACTATTAATGCGACCTTACTCTATAGTGGAACACACGCAAATGTATGGGTGAATAATAATGAAATTAATGCAGACCAAGCTGCTTTATTAGGAAAGGAATTTGATAGTCGCATTTATCCATTAGATGTGAATAATTTTGGAAACCCGTCTGATGTGGATCATAATGGAAAGGTGAATATCTTATGTTATGACATTCAAGATGGATTCAGCGGTTATGGTGGGTATGTAGCTGGATATTTTGATCCAAAGGACTTATATACTACCTCATATTCCAATCAATCAGAAATCTTTTATATAGATACATATCCACTGATGGGCATGTCTTCGTCAAAGGATGTGTCAGAAGCGTACTCAACTCTTGCTCATGAATTTCAGCATATGATTAATTTTAATCAGAAGGTTCTTGTCCAGGGAAATTACGAAACTGACACCTGGATGGATGAAGGGCTTGCGATGGCTGCGGAGCAGATCTATTCTGGCGCAGCATTGCAGGATCGCATCGATTACTATAATAATGATACGGACATCACAAATGGGCATTCCTTGCTCTATTGGGATTATTATGGAGACACTCTAGCAAACTATTCTTTATCCTATTTGTTTATGGAATATTTGAAGGATCAATGCGGCCAAGGTGATGGTATTTTTAAAGAATTAATCAATGACCCACACAATGATTATTTGGCGGTGCAAGACCTTATACACAAGTACATTAATCCGAATTTAACCTTTGGACAATTTATGACAGCTTTCCGTGCAGCCCTTGTCCTGAAGGAAAGCTCCGGATTATATGGTTTTAAAGGGGATAAAAATTTTGACTCTGTGAAAGTGAAACCTTATAGTGGTTCAGCGCTGAATTTAAAGGGAGGCGGCGCTGTGATAAGAAACCTAAGCTCTAAAGAAAGTTTCTCTGTTCCACAGGATAAAGGACAGGATGTAACCTATACACTTTTATCCAAGGGCAGCGAAATTCCTACAAAACCACTAGTCCATTCAGTGGGTGATAAAGATACTTATGTAAGTGGTACTGCAGATCCAAATAATACGATTATTATTACTGTGAACGGTACGAACATAGGAACAGGTGTAGTAAGCACTACTGGTTCTTTTAATATAAAAATTCCAAGTCAAAAGGCAGGCACTAAATTACATATATATGCGACGGATGCGAAAGGAAATAAGAGCGGAGAAACGCTTATAACGGTTTATGATAATACACCTCCAGCCACACCTATTATAAACGGTGTGAGTGATCAAGATACATCTGTCACTGGTAAGGCTGAAGCATATTCGACAGTTTCTATTATGGTGAACGGTAACTTGCTTCGTTCCGGAGCTGCTAAAGCAGATGGAACATTTATTATTTCTATTTCTAAACAGAAAGCGGGAACAAGGTTAGTAATTTTTGCAGAAGATGCATCACACAATAAGAGCGCAGGCACAACAGTAACGGTAATGGACAAGACTCCACCTGCAAAACCAAAGGTTGGAGTAGTCAGTGATGCCACAACTACTGTTACTGGAACGTCAGAAGCGAATGCATTCATTACCATAAAAAGAGGAAGCACCAAAATCGGAAGCGGGAAAGCAAGCAGCAAAGGTTCTTTTGCTATCAAAATAGCAAAACAAAAAGCGGGCACGGTGCTAACAATCTATGCGGAAGATGCATCACACAATAAGAGCGTAGGTACAACAGTAACGGTAATGGACAAGACTCCACCTGCAAAACCAAAGGTTGGCGTAGTCAGTGATGCCACAACTACTGTTACTGGAACGTCAGAAGCGAATGCATTCATTACCGTAAAAAGAGGAAGCACCAAAATCGGAAGCGGGAAAGCTAATAGCAAAGGTTCTTTTATTATCAAAATAGCAAAGCAAAAAGCGGGCACGGTGCTAACCATCTATGCAGAAGATGCATCACATAATAAGAGTGCAACAGCATTAAAGGTGATTGACAAAACAGCTCCTTCTCGTCCTATCGTTTCAAGCTTTGGGGATAATCAATCAATGATTGTAGGGAAGGCCGAACCTGGATCTATTGTCACCATCAAAAAAGGAAAAATAATTCTCGGAAAAGCGACCGCAAACAGTAAAGGTGCGTTCAAAGTAAGAATAAAGTCCAGGCAAAAAGCTGGTACAACATTGACCGCTTATACAACCGATAAAGCTGGGAATCAAAGTAAAGGGAAAGCTTTTAAGGTTGTGGATAAAACACATCCTTCCGTACCAACGGCTAGTAAAATAACAACAAAATCCACAAGTATTTCAGGAAAAGCCGAAAAAGGTGCAAGGGTCTATCTGTATCATGGAAGCAAATGTATCGGGAAAACAACTGCAGACTCAAAAGGGAAATATAAAATGAAAATAAGTAAGCAGAAAAAAGGTGCTTCACTGAAACTTTATGCACAAGATAAAGCAAAGAATAAGAGTAAATATAAATATTTGAAAGTTTATTAACAAGATATCCCCAATTGGATAAAAAGCTATGGTGTCTACCTGTACTGGACAGCCGATAGCTAAAACTGTAAAGACGATGCAGTAGTTAGCCGGATAACCATTTACTAGTTTTATAGAGCAAACGGAACAAAGATTGACGAGGAAGAACATTGAAGAAAAAAATCCTTATTTCGGGAATCGCGGTCGTTTTATTATGTATGACTCTGTGATTCTAAGTTCCATACATTTATAGTAACTTCAAAGGACTAGAGGCCAAATCCATCAAAAGCTAAAACCTATAAATTAAATGTTATAAAAACGTCTGTACCAATGGAAATCAAAAGTATAAAGTAACATGGAATCCGAAATATAAACCTGACAAATATACTAGTCCAGTCAATGCGGTGGTTTTAGATACCCAAGTAATAAATAAAGGTTCACAAAAATTATCCTGGTTCCTTGATCAAGCCATTTTCTCTTTAAATACAGGAGAGCAAATGTAGATGCTTTTGGTTATAGTGATAAGTTAGGAGGAACCTTTTTAGCAAAATCAAATAAAAAGGGAAGAATCATCTTAAAAGTAAAAAACAATCTTGATAAGGTTAAATCAACACAAGAATGTATGGATGATCCTTTTAATTATAATTTTGATGAAGCAGGGCCAGAATTAAATTTCACCAGTAAGTTTCGATAAACCGTCCAATTGGGCGGTTTTTTCCTTCAAAGAGACTTAATGTAAAATAAATTGGTACATTTATCTAATATTAATAGCTTTCTCATCTTATTCTAATGAAAGGCTAGTATATTAAGTGAAAGCTTTTAAGGGGGCAATAATTATGTGGATACGTTTAATTCCAATTGTGTTTTTTAGTATGACTGCTTTGTCATTAATAGCCTTTCAGTCGCTCGAAATAATACATGCATTTTTTGATTTTATTACCCATAAAACAGATATTTAATAAATGCTAAGATAGAAGAGAGAGAGTTCGTCGATAAAAAGACGAGCTCTTTTTCGGTTAAAACTAAATAAAATAGTTGGTTTTGATTATTTAACGGGGTGGAGTGGCTATCATACGACATCACACCATGGGCATTTGTAACACCTTTAAAAGTGTCCATTAAAGGATCAGCCCATTTGGATTTATAATAATGGTATACTTATGTTGTTACAGGCAGATATGATACCATGACGATATCTTCAATTTTAGACATAGGAGTATTTTCTTGAAGGATAGGATAAACAGCAATGGTATAATAAAGAACAAGAAATTCTTAAGAAAAATGCTTTGAAAACATCAAAGGCTGACTTAAGTAGTCAGCCTTTTAACATTATGCAACCTTAGAAATAATTAGCTTATTTTCTAATAAAGCTCTTGATTCGTCATTAGCGGGTTGGTAGCCTTTTTCAATTAGTTCCTTTATGTATATTTTATTGTATACAAAGGAAAACACAATACCGGTAACAAAAGAACCAATTCCGAGAGTAAATGAACCGAGTACTGCTTCAATAATAAGCATTATAATAGCCCATTTTAAATCCCCACGGAATAATGCTGGTAAAAAGCCAAAGAAAAAAGTAGTCCAACTAAATCCTACTTTAACTTGCTTTGTCACTCCACCAGAGTTTTTTAGAACAGCTTTCATCAAGATAACCCCCATTTTTTTAATCGAAGGCAGGAATAAAGAATGAATATAATAAGTTAATAGAACTGTTTACAGGTTCCTTACCATCGTAAATACAATAATAAAACAATATATGACAAAAGGCGAGGAAATTTTTCACTTTTTGTAATTTAACTAGTTAAAATATGCTAGTTTACTTTAACGGAATTTCATTGTTTTTGTGATTCAATTTTGAAGGGAAAAAACTATTTATTTGTAGGAAAAAACAGATTAATAATAAGTTGATTAAAATTATATTGATGGGTACAAACATTGAATTAATGAGACAGTCTTATATTAGATCTTCAGTAATATACTATAGAACTGGTTACCCTCCGATAAATCAACTAAAACGTAATGTGTCGCTTAGGAGGATAGTAATGATTTACTATGAGATACTCTGTTATAGTTGTAAAAGAAAATTCAAGGTATACGTAGGTTCGTTAAAATATATACAATTCAAGGAAAAAAAGAATAGAATTTTTTGTTGCGAAGATTGTAGTCATAAGATACGCATGGATGCTATTAAACATTTCTTTAGATAGTTATTTGGAGAGTGTCTTTCTAATAGATTGGTAACGGGGGTAAGAGTAAAAGGAGAAGGGATTGCCAAGGCGAGGTTCTTTTGTTCAACTACAGTGGCAGTATTCCTATAATAAATGTATTTAAAAAAGACAAGTCTATGAAGAAATGTACTTAACAAAAGGATGCTATTGTTATAAAACCGATACTTAAATTGCTAAAGAAAAATCTATTTTGAGTAATATTTTTTGAAACTAAATTATTTACCGTAAAATATGGGTTTGTAAGGTGTTTTGATCAAACAATAATTTAGAAGTAAACAATCCAAAAAGTAGTAATCTTTTTTTAGACAATAATAATTCCTGGTTTTGAAAGAAATTCCTCCATATGAAATAGTTTTTAGCAAAAAAACTACTCTCCATAGGAGAGTAGCTTTCTTTTTTATCTCACTTTAACTGTATTTCCGCCGCTTTTATTACCAGCTTTATCTATAGCAATAACTTTAATGGAGGTACCCTTTTTTCTCGGACTAATCTTCATTTGATATTTTCCGTACTTATCTGCTTTTGTAGAACCAATTTTTTTACTACCAACGTAAGCTGAAACAGTTGAGTTTGCTTCTGCTCTTCCAGAAATATATTTTGATTTATAACTAATGGAATTAACGGATGGTGTGCTTGGTGGAATTCTATCTACCACTGTTACCCTTTTTTGCAAACTAGCCCCGTAGGTATTTTTAGCTATGACATAAATTTTCGTTCCTGCTTTTTGTTTAGGAATGGTAACTTTGAAATTCCCTTTGCTGTCGCTTGATTTAGAGTACGTTTTGGATCCGATTTTTACGGATACTGTGCTGTTCTTACTTGTTTTACCGCTAACATAAGTACTGTTATTGCTAACGGTAGTAATTGTTGGTGTGGAAGGAGGAGCGCCAACAATAACCGTCCGTTGTCCGCTCGTACCATAATTATTTTTGGCATATATATAAATTTTGGTTCCCGTTTTTTGTGTAGGAATGGTAACTTTGAAATTCCCTTTGCTGTCGCTTAATTTAGAGTATGTTTTGGATCCGATTTTTACATAAACAGTGCTTTGTGTGTTTGTGTTACCCGTAACTGAAGTGCTGCTTGTACTTACTATATTTACAGCAGGTGTAGCAGGTAAAAGGAATGGTGCTTTTACACTTAATACATATTTTCCTGTATGCTCAGAATACTTGTGAACCTTAATATAATAGGTCCCTGGAGATAAAGTCTCCTCATTTGACCATTGCTTTGGTGTACTGGAAGAACCGTAATAGATGTCCTCATACCATATTTGTTTGCCTTTTGAATCTAACAAATCTAGATAAACTTCTTCTAAATAAGAATCTAAATTTACAGTGATTTTACCAGCTTTGGGCAAAGTCACCTTATAAAAATCAGTATCATCGTTCCAGCTGATATAGCCTGTCACTTTTTGCTTATTCATAGCCAGTGTCTGTGCTTGGGTAGTACCATTGTTTGGTTCAGCCTCATTATTATTTGCTTGAGTGTAATGAACACTTAAATTGTACTTTCCAGTATTGTAACTATATTGGGACACTTTTATATAATAGGTCCCAGCCTCCAGATCCTCATAACTAGACCATTGCTTTGGCGTACTTGGTGAACCATAATAGATGTCCAATCTGTCCCAAATTTTCTGTCCATTAGAATTAAAAAGGTCTAAATAGACTTCATCTAAATAGGAGTCAAGGTTTACCGAAATTCTGCCTGCCTTAGGTAACGTAATTTTGTAAAAGTCAGTATCATCGTTCCAGCTGATAAAACCGGAAATCTTTTGCTTATTCAGAGTTAGTGTCTGCGCTTGAGTGGTCCCATTGTTTGGTTCGACCTCATTATTATTGGCCGTATCGTAATGGACATTTAGATTATAAGTCCCGGTATAGTCATCATATTGGTAAATCTTAATGAAATAAGTTCCTGGCTCTAAATCCACATAATCTGACCATTGTTTTGGGGTACTAGGAGAACCATAGTAGATATCTTTTTGGTCCCAAACCTTATTTCTTTTAGAATCTAGCAGGTCCAAGTAAACTTCATCTATATAGGAATCCAAATTTATTGAAATTCTGCCTGCTTTTGATAATGTTATCTTATAGTAATCAGTATCATCATTCCAGCTGATATAACCAGTTATGTTTTGAGTATTCACCGTAATGGGTTGCGCTTGCAGTGTCCCATTATTGGGTTCTACATCATTATTATTAGCTTGATTATAACCTACATTTAAAGTATATTTCCCAGTATTATCACCGTATTGATATACTTTAATATAATATGTACCTGGTTCTAAGTCCTCATCATCTGACCATTCTTTTGGCGTTGTGGTCGTACCATAATAGATATCCTTTTCATCCCAAACCTTATTTCCTTTAGAATCTAAAAGATCCAAATAGATATCACCAATATATGAATCTACATTTACTTTGATTTTCCCTGCCCTAGGCAATGTTATTTTATATGTCTGCTCCAGATTTGAATTTGTAATGTATCCAGTAACAGTAGTGTTAAATGGCAAATTTTGAGTCGTGCTTGCTTCGATATGTTTCGTTTGAAAAAATAAGGCCGGTAGTGCTAATACAAGTACGAAAATAATATGTAAAACTTGTTTTGCTTTCCCCATTTTATGTCCTCCTCTTATTTGATGATTTATGAAAAGCTGGACTCCTTTCCTTTTTGTATTATCCTCTACCTAACCTTTCTATATATTATTTTAGGTAAAAAATACTAGTATATTATACCTCTGTAAATAGAAAAATGTACACATTAATCCGTCTATAGACTTATAGAAATATATCCTTAATTGGGTGCTATGCTATCATTCTGAATTTCACATTTAATAGATAAGAGGCCGGAACATAGGTAAAAAAACCGAAACCAAGTTTTAAATTTGCTTTCATACATTTTTTGCTTTTCTTTGGTTTTTGTCCCAGCCTCTTTATATTAATCTTCCTTTCCTGTTCTCCTACATTCTTGCGAAATTTAGGACTATAACAGGCAAGCGGGTCATTGTTGGCGAAAGCTAGTTGCGTCAGTAGATTTGTATCTTACCTACCTAACTTTTGCTTAATCTTTTCCAACGCCCCACGTTTCCACTTCTTCACCGCGGAAGGTGACACGTTTTCATAATCAGCAAGTTCAGCTGAGCTCATCCCTAAGTGAAAGGTGGCAACCACCCACTTTTTCTGATTAGTTGTTAGTCCCTCACAATAAGTTAATAAGGTTTCCATTTCCAACGGCACATCAGCCCCCTCATCTAACTGAAGATTCCAAAACTCCTCTTTTGGATATCGATATCTCTCTTCTAATGCTGCAGACTTCTTTAACTCCGTCAACAATCTCCCCTTTATCGTCAAATAAGCAAAACTAGTAAATGATCCTTTTTTCGAATCAAATCTTTCTTTTGCCTCCCAGAGTGCTATCAATCCTATTTGAAAAAATTCGTCATAGTTTTTGTAAATTCGCAGAGAACGCAAAATATGATGAATCATCGCCTCATATTTTTGGAATACGGCTAGAAACTCTTTCATTCGACAGACCTTTCGCAAAAGGCGCCTTTTGTCATGTATTCCCGGGTTAGCTCCACCATAACGGAAAAAAATTGTCTGTTCGAATTGGAATATTTCAAAATAGAAGTCGAAAAGAGAAGATATTGAGACTTTTATGTAGGGATACTGGCAGTTTAATGGGGGGATAGTTGAAAAAAGGTATATTTTCGGATATTTTTTAAAAATATAGTAAACTTCGTATATTTATGTGGCAAAAAGTATACTATCCTATAAAAAGTCGCAGGATTGGGACTAAATGCCTAAATCGGTCCGTTCTCCCTTAATTTCGGTCCATTCGGATGCATTTTCGGTCCGTTCAGCATTCATTTCGGTCCGTTCGCTTCAATTTTTGGTCCATAAGTGTTTAGTTGTTTTGATTTTTAGTGGTGCCAGGCACCAACCGTGGACAAAACGAGATTTTGTACGCCATTTTCGGCGGATTCCATTTCGGATTTAGCCAATTTCGATGTGAAAAGTATATAAAATAGTATACATTAGACGAACTTAAGGGGTTTTCTCTTTCGTTTTGATGGATTATGATAGTTTAATAGCAAACTTAATTAAGGAAGTCTTAAAAATGAAACAAACTTTCAAAGATATAATCCTAATTCTAATAGGTGCACTAATTTTTGCTGTTGGGATTAATTATTTTTCCATTCCTAATCATTTGTCAGAGGGCGGAATCATTGGCTTGACTGTTATCGCACATTATTTATTTCACTGGTCTCCCGGTGTTGTGAACTTTATTTTAAATATGGTGCTCTTCTTGGTTGGTTATAAGTTTTTTGAAAAAAGAACAATTATCTATACTCTAATCACGATAGCAGCCTGCTCTGGTTTTCTGTATGTAACGGAGAATACGAGCAAAACAATTACGGATAATACATTACTTGCATCGATTTTTGCAGGATTGTTGGTCGGCGTTGGCCTGGGGATTATTTTTCGAGCGGGAGGAACGTCCGGAGGAACAACTATTATAGCTAGAATGGCGAATCAATATTTCGGATGGAGCATTGGAAATGCCATGTTGCTGATTGATATTATCGTAGTTGCCGGCTCTGTTTTCATCATTGGGTTAGAAAAAGCGATGTATACTCTAATTGTTGTATACGTCGGTGCGAAAGCGATTGATTTTATTGGGGACAAGCTTGATGAAAGAGTTGGTGTCTTCGTTATTTCCAATCACTCGGAAACCATTCTTCATGAAATCACCACCAAGATGTTACGGGGAATTACGGTTCTAGAAGGTCGTGGTGGTTATACTGGAACGAATAAGGACGTACTATATGTTGTTATTAGTAAGCAGGAAATTGTTCGGTTAAAGGACATCATTCATGCCAGTGATGAAAATGCGTATGTGACAGTTCACAGTGTCCAGGAAATTCTCGGGAAAGGATACAAATCGGAAAAAACATCGCTGGTAAAGAGTGTGAGGTAAGGATTCTATGAAAAATGAGGATCCTTTTTTGTATATTGACGCATTTTACAATTGAAGGAAGCATTAATTCGTGTAAAATAAAATTAAATATTAATTAGTAGAGGTAAACCATTGAAGCAACTACTAACCATCCTATTTTCCGTCATTATTATTATTTTCGCCTATACCAAAAAATCAGCCATGCTTGATGTCATCCAATCAGGGGAAAGTATGGCCATAATAATTAGCATCTTTTTTGTTGCACTACTCGTGTTCTTTCCTGTAATGCCTTATCCACTAGTGGCTGGTCTTATAGGATCGGTCTTTGGCGTCTGGCAAGGGATATTTATTTCCATAATCGGGATATCCCTCGGGACTTCTACCATGTTTCTAATGGCCAGATACGGTTTTCAAGAATGGGTACAAAAAATAATCCGTAAGTATCCGAAATCACAGGAATATGAAGCATATTTTGAAAAGAATGCATTTATGGGGATATTATTTCTACGTTTAGTTCCAGTGGTACCATCACCATTATTAAATGTTTTAAGCGGGGTAAGTAAAGTTCCTTGGTTAGTATTTATAACAGCAACTCTCATTGGGAAACTCCCCAATATCGTCATTTCAACATTTGCAGGTAGTTTATTTGCGAAAAACAAATTGCTATCCATCAGCATTTATGCGTGCTACTTATTAGTAATTACAGTGATATTAATGCTTTATATGAATAAGAAAAAAACAGAGGCAAGGAAGAGATGAAGCGACTACTAGGCAACACAAATAGTTTAGGGTATAAAAAGGAAATTACTTAATAAGCTTTTGACCTTAGCTCATGAAATCGAATGTTTTTGAATAAATATTAAATTTGTAAAAATTTTCAAAGTATGGTAATATCCTTACTGTGGAATTTCCTATTTTTCCGCAAACTTTCTACGTGGCGACTGTTGAAGTCGCCTTAAATTTTTTACTAAGGAATTTTCATCACTAATAAAGCAGTACCAAGATGACTTGAAACCAATCTCAATAAGAACAGATATCCATTAGCTACCAATTAGAGAAATTTAAACCGGAAGCAGCCATCATAACAGGGGCTGCTTTTCTGTATTTAGCTCACTGCTCTTTATCCTCTTGTACATGTTCATTTAAATAAGGGTTTTCCGTACTTGTCGCAAAATGAACAGATTGCAGACTCATCTCCGCTTCTACCCCAAATAAGTCTGTTATAGTTTTTTCTTTATTTCTCTCTTCTTTCACTTTCACTGCACTCCTTACGTTTTGATGTTCTACTATATTGTGCATATCGAAGTAAAATATCCATGAAAAATGTAACATGATAAAACGCAGTACATTGGAGAAAATAAAAAAAGCCGCCATCGGGCAGCAGATGAATGTACTTATTAATGGTGGTATTTAACCTTGTGATCATATATAAACCAATTGCCCTTACTTTTAATGAAACAAATTGTCGTTGTTTTATTTCCACTTTCGTCATTTAAGTGATATTGGGAAATGGATAAGTATTCGCGGCCGTTTTTTATGTAATACGTAACAGTCGGTTTCTTTGGTTCATATGCTGGCTTCCAATCGATTGGATAAAGAGCTAATCCCCAAATTTCAGTTTCAATAATATGATATAATAGATTTCCTTTTTTATCTTTCCCTGCGGGTCTGTATTGCTGTTTAAAATATTTATCTATATATGTTTTGGTAAAACCCGGAGCCATGAGTGAGAATATTTGAGATTTTGTATAATTTTTTTCCCAGGTTTTTCTTTCCAGTCGAAATGCTTTGTTACTAATTTTCTTTGCAGTAGCCGAGGTAAAAGGACGATAAAGCCTTACATAGTCATCCGAAACATAGCCTTTCTTTTTCCCATATTTAATCTGTAGCCAACTGTTCTTTACCGAATAGATAGTAATGTTTGTTTTGTTTTTTAAAGCACCGATTTTTGGATACTTTATTCCTGGTCCGTTTCTAACATTCAGCACTCCACTTTGAATATCGACTACACCAGTCTTCGTTGCAGCAGCTGTAACTTGGCCTAACGGAGTAAATACCATTAACATCAAAATGAATGATAATAAACCACTAATAGCTATCCTTTTCATGGCCATCCCCCCATTTTTTTGCGCTAAGTATCCAAGACTGTTCCACCTAATACTAAAACAGTATTTATCCGTGTACAATCATAATCGTTAGTCAAATAATGCTCGTTTCTGACATAAATCGCAACAAAGGTAGAAAGTGTTGAATTTCCTAATATAATTTATATAAAAGCCGCCATAAGGCGACTTATTGTGCAATAAAATTTTTCTTTATGAATAAATGGTTTATTGCGCAATTTAATTTTAGTCATGGATAGAAAAAAAGAGATACTTTTTATAGGTATTATTTTAGTTATGAAAAGCAAAGGGACGGTTCTTCGTAGGGGGTGGGTGCCCGC
>Ga0224731_1004_pt1 | contig 40943 bp, 48 predicted proteins | sample IA1ulk_2_FD_161639 | JGI IMG/M metagenome (GOLD analysis project Ga0224731, IMG submission 161639) | Enriched cells from agricultural soil in Iowa, United States - IA12soil_GW_FP2(bulk) | ecosystem: Environmental > Terrestrial > Soil > Agricultural land | place: USA: Iowa | collected 2017-05-08 | reverse complement strand
CTTTGTTCCAGCGTATTCACTACCATATACCATTAATAAAAAAAATGAACCAGTCTTTTTGACAAAATAGTCATAACCCTTTCTCAGACAATATATATTGTAGAGGAAGGGTTTTTATTTATTATAAGCAGTTGTTCAAAAAGCGAAAAGAAACTAGCATTTGTCTCCTAAATCCATGAGACGTTTATTATTTTTCTATCTTTTTGAACGCTAATTATAATTAAATCTATAAAAAAATTACTCTTTTTTAGTCATAACATAATAGGACAACATCATACACATATATTGTCCAATCATATTTAACGGATGTAATGTCCCGGTAACTTAATGTGGGGAGGGAATCTCTTGGAAAAGGTAGATATTTTTAAAGATATCGCTGAAAGAACTGGTGGAGACATTTACTTAGGAGTGGTGGGAGCAGTTCGTACCGGCAAGTCTACATTTATTAAAAAGTTTATGGAACTGGTTGTTTTACCCAATATCTCAAATGAAGCAGACAGAAATAGAGCACAAGATGAGTTACCGCAAAGTGCGGCAGGAAAAACAATCATGACAACAGAGCCGAAATTTGTACCTAACCAAGCCGTTTCGGTACATGTGGGCGAAGGTCTTGATGTCAATATTCGTCTTGTTGATTGTGTAGGATACACAGTACCAGGTGCAAAAGGCTACGAAGACGAAAATGGTCCACGAATGATTCATACACCTTGGGCAGTAATACGTATCTTAATTTCACGTATTTTTTCGGCGATACGTAAATCAAATATTTTTACTGTAGGGTTCTTCTCTGCGTCAATAATGACATATTGAAAGATCCCGCCGTTTTCATAGGAATTCCCCGGCGATTCGGACATATATCTACTCTGAATTAATTTATTAAAATCTACAGGATACTTTTCATAGATTGAAGCACTTTTTTCCTCCGTTTTGATTGGGAGGATTCCATCGTTATCTTTTTTAAATTTCTCAACAGCTGTTTGGACCGTTTGAATTTGATCATCAAATGGAACTTGATTTTTTGATAACTTATCTTGAGGATATAAACATCCGCTCAACAATGATATAGAAGTAATCAGAATAATGCTAAGTACTATATTTTTCAAACCTATGGGACATCCTTTCTTGGTCAATACTAGACATATTTAAATGAAGTAAAATCCTTACATGTTAACCATTTGTCGGTCCGCTTAAAACAACGTAAAACATCATTAATCCTCCAACTATTAAACATATGTACGCTACTAATGCAGTAATAAATTTAAATGCCTTTGACTTTAATTTGTATCTGCTTACATAAATGGTTATCATCGCTATCGCCATGATTCCCATGGCAGCAATAGAGATCCACATTTTGAGCATGGACAGTGACATCCATCAAACCACCTTTATAAAATATATTAATATAAAATAAGAATGCATACTCGCACAATATTATATCATAAGGCAATGAAAATTGAATAAAATGACTTTGTCGAAAATAGAAAAATATAAGAACAGAAACGCAAAACTCCTCCATCATCGGCGTACGGATGAATTAAATTCAAAGTGTGATTTTACATATGTGGACTTAGCTAGAGAGACAGAGAAATCCCAGCAGATAAACCTATATCAACATGAAGATAAGTAAAAAAAAGTTACCCAGAAGGCTGAATTTTATCATTTCCTTTAAAGTAAAAAAATACAGAAGTAAGGGAGCGTTTCCTTACTTCTGTCTAAAAAAATAGACAAATACCCATACCTTTGGCTCAAAGCTAATTACTTCATAGCATTTTATGCTACAAACTGTTGGTTGGTATCCTCGAATGCCCATATAATAAAATTCTTGTCTAAAGAAATTCTAAAATATCAATGGACTATAACGTATGAAACAGTGTTTTTATCAGTGACTATACACCTAAGCCATTCGTTAAATCTTCCATTTCATTGGTTTTTAATCGTCCCATTAATATATCAACCGCTTCCTTCGGGTTTTTATCATCGAATAGAACTTGATATAGTGCTTTGGTTATCGGCATCTTCACATTATATTTTTCCGAAAGCTGGTAGGCCGCTTTTGTCGTCCTGACACCTTCTACAACCATCCCCATACTTTCCAGAACTTCATCTAAATTTTTACCTTTTCCAAGCATGTTTCCCGCACGCCAGTTTCTAGAATGTACACTTGTACAAGTTACTATTAAATCTCCTATACCAGATAATCCTAAAAAGGTTAAAGGGTTTGCCCCCATCTTTGTTCCAAGCCGGGCAATCTCCGTTAAACCTCTAGTTATCAAGGCAGCTTTCGCATTATCACCATAGCCCAATCCATCAGAAATACCAGCAGCAAGAGCAATAATATTTTTTAATGCTCCACCTATCTCTACACCAATTACATCAGGATTTGTATAAACACGGAAATGTTGATTCATAAAAAGATCTTGTACCATATTGGCTGCATCCATGTTTTCCGAAGAAACCGTTACGGTCGTTGGATGTCTTAAACTAACTTCTTCAGCGTGACTTGGTCCTGACAGGACAACAATATCTTTAAGGAGTTCCGATGGGAATTCCTGCTTGATCATTTCAGAAATTCGGAGCAACGAATCTGGTTCTATCCCCTTGCTTACATGTACAATGGTCAATGGACTTTTTTGAAAGCCACGAATTTCTCCAAGAACTTCCCTTATAGCCTTTGTAGGAACAGCAAGAATCATGGTCTCTATATTTTCTAAAGCTGCAGACAATGAGCTTATACCGATAATGGAATCCGGAAGATTTAAATTAGGTAAATACTTAACATTTGTGTGCCGGCTATTAATTTCATCAATCTGTTCTTGCTTATGCCCCCACAATCGTACTTCGTGTCCATTATCTGCCAAAACCAATGCTAATGCAGTTCCCCAGCTTCCTGCCCCAATAACTGCTATTTTTTCTTTTTTATTAGACAATGATATCACCTGCTCAAATGTTATTTTCTTTGACGTGACAAAATTCGAATCGGTGTTCCCTCAAAATCAAATGCATCTCGAATTCGATTTTCCAAAAATCTCTCATACGAAAAATGCATTAATTCGGGATTATTCACAAAAACAACAAAAGTTGGCGGTTTTACCGATACTTGTGTGGAATAATAAATTCGTAGCCTTTGTCCCTTATCCGTCGGTGTTGGATTCATCGCTACTGCATCCATAATAACCTCATTTAAGATGCTAGATTGCACCCTTAATGAATGGTTTTCACTAACCCTTCTTATTACAGGGATTAAATTATTCACCCTTTTCTTAGTCTTAGCTGACACAAAGACAATTGGTGCATAGCTTAAAAAGAGAAAATGTTCTCGTATCTTTTCTTCAAATTTCTTCATCGTTTTCTCATCTTTTTCTACCGCATCCCATTTGTTAACAACTATTACTATTGCCCTTCCAGCTTCATGCGCATATCCAGCAATACGTTTATCCTGTTCTCTAATGCCTTCCTCACCGTTTATGACAACACAAACAACATCTGACCGTTCAATAGCCCTTAATGCACGCAACACACTATATTTTTCTGTACTTTCATAAACTTTTCCTTTTTTTCGCATCCCAGCCGTATCAATAATGACATATTCCTGATCTTCAAATGTATAAGATGAATCTATTGCATCACGTGTAGTGCCCTCTATATCACTTACAATCACACGTTCTTCCCCTAGTATAGCATTTACAAGTGAAGATTTTCCAACATTTGGACGACCGATAAAGCTGAATTTAATTACATCATCATCATAGACTATTTCATCCTGCTTAGGAAAATGCTTTGCGGCCTCATCTAGTAAATCCCCTAAGCCGATACCGTGTGCACCAGAAATCGGAAACGGCTCTCCAAAACCGAGGGCGTAGAAATCATATATTTGATCCCTCATTTCGGGATTATCAATTTTATTTACTCCTAACACAACTGGTTTTTGCGACCGATATAATATTTTTGCTACCATCTCATCAGCTGTCGTTACACCTTCACGGCCACTTACGATAAAAATGATGACATCCGCTTCATCAATGGCGATTTCAGCTTGAGCGCGGATTTGTTCTAAAAAGGGTTCATCCCCTATATCAATACCGCCAGTATCAATAATATTAAAATCATGTGTAAGCCACTCCGCAGAACTATATATACGGTCCCTAGTAACACCAGGAATATCCTCTACAATCGAAATACGTTCTCCAACGATTCGATTAAATATTGTGGATTTCCCCACATTTGGACGACCTACGATAGCGACAACAGGCTTTGCCACTTCTATCACCCTTTCATCTATTTCTATTCATTTTCATGCGTCATTTACTAATCCACTATTATTTTATACTACTTTAAATTAAATACTTTCGGAATTGATATGTATTATCACTATAATCAACTAAAGATCTGGAAATACAATCTATTTTGCAAATATTATATTTTTAATAGGCACTAGCTATAATAGTTTAACAATAATATGGTCTGCAATCAATGAAAGATTCCATTACTATTCACCAATCAATCATTTTCTTTACCGCATCTCATCCATGTTTTTGTTTTCCAACGGAGTTTTTTAATGACATATTGGAAGATATATGTTGGATAAAAAACCATGTTAATGTAATAAAAAAGTAAATGGCGCAAATATCTAAGTAATCTCCGGAACAAGCATTATACGTAAATTCCCATTTAGACAATATAACCCCATAGACTATTTCTCCTTGTATTGTGCCCAGAACGGAGCAAACTAAATGAGAAAATAGACTTTTTGGATAAAGAATTTGTGCAATAAGAAAGATCAAGATTGCGGTCATAACATGGTAATCAAGAATCAACCAAACTGGATCATATAAAATCATTAATAAATAACCTGTATAGCCGGTTATCATAATAATAATGGCAATCATCATAAAGATTCTTTTGGAAAAAGCAAGAAATGCAATATACACATATCCGATAATTAGAAATATTATGGCAGGAACTTGAATGCTCAAAGGTGCGATATGAACTTTATATGGAAATACAATAATGAAGACCAATGAAAGAAATGCTAACGGAAAGCGAAACTTATTTTGCTTGTGCATAAGAAAAGTGGCAACAATCCATGTCCCCCACAAGAATCCAATAAATATCGAGCCTGGCACTTTTTTCTCTCCCTTCTTTAACCATTATTCATTATGGGAAAATAAAAAAATTTCTAATCGTGAATAGCAAATATTTATGGAGATATCCTTATGATAGAAGCGGTTCAACTATTAGGGATATTCCCTAAATGGTAATTATCAGGTTGATCCTTTCTACTTTTATTTAAGGGGGTGTTTCGATGGGAAAAGATAGACAAGAGAAAAAATTAAGAAAGAGCAAAAAAGTGGAGTCAGATAGAGACCAGGCATTACATTATGATGGTGCAACCAGATTAGAAGGACCTGAGGAAGCCCGAAAGAGACAGCGTGGATAAGATAGGTAGGCAAATTTTATGATAGCAAAAGAAAAAGGGACATAAGAAATATGCGCCCCTTTTCTTTTGCTAATACTAAGAAATTAGCCAGTATTAAATTCGTATTACTTTACAATGCATGTTTACTTTCTCTTACTTTAAATTTTTTAATTTATCTCCGATCACTTCACCAAGCTGAAATCCTTTGGTTTCTTCTGGCAATTCATATTCAATATGATTGTCAGCATCTTTTTCCTCTAATTCCTTTATGCTTAGGGAAAGTCTTTGTTCCTTTTCATTAACATCTAGAACTTTTACTTGGACTTGTTGTCCTTCTTTTAACACTTCATGAGGAGTTCCAATATGTTTGTGGGAAATTTGCGAAATATGCACAAGACCTTCTACCCCTGGATATACTTCGACAAATGCCCCAAATGATACAATTCGTTTTACTACACCTGTTAAAATCGAATCAACTGCAGCTTTTTCTTCAATATTCGTCCAAGGTCCCGGTTGTGTTTCTTTAATGGATAATGAAATTCTTTCATTATCTAAATCCACAGAAAGCACCTTGACTTGGACCTTTTCACCCTCATGTACAACATCTGATGGCATTGAAACATGGTTATGAGATAGCTGGGATATATGAACTAATCCGTCCACTCCTCCTATATCAACAAATGCACCAAAATTAGTAATTCGTTGTACCACGCCTTCTAATATTTGGCCGGCACTAATGTTTTTTAATACTTGTTTTTTCTTTTGTTCCTTTTCTGTTTCAATGACAGCACGGTGAGAGAGAATAAGACGATTTTTCTCCTGATCTAGTTCAACAATTTTAAATGAAATTGTTTTGCCTTTATAATCCGAGAAATCTTCCACGTAATGATCCTCTACCAATGATGCTGGTACAAATCCCCGAACTCCGAGGTCTACTACCAGACCACCTTTTACAACATCGTTTACAACCGCATCGAAAACATCACCATTTTCAAAACGACGTTTCATTTCTTCCCATGCTTTCTCTGCATCCGCTTTTCGCTTAGACACAACTAATGCATCTTCTTCTACCTTTGTTACCACTAATTCGAGTTCGTCTCCTACTTTCACCACATCAGAAGCATGTTCCACATGCAGACTTGATAGTTCGCTTATTGGAATAATACCATCAAGTTTACTTCCATCAATTGAAACAAGCACTTGCTTTTCTTCAATTTTGGTTACAGTTCCTTTAACTTTATCATTCTCAGAAAAAGTTTTGACTTCCACTTGACTCATATCTTCTGTCATATGTACTCCTCCTTAATCGAACTGCTGAAAACTTTCGCCCTTCCTTAATAGTGGAATAAAGACAAGAGTTCAGTTAAATGAAAAGCTTTGTAGCTAATCGTCTAATATCTAATAATTCAAAAAAGATATTCTCTCTACTAACTTCTTACAAATATGAAAATTTGTCAAGTAAAGTAGTCCCTTATCGATGTTTTTCTATAAGCGTACGAATATTATTCATAATTACTTCCGTAACCTCATCCGCACTTGCTTTATTCTCCCTGTAATAGGACATATCAATAGGTTCCCCATAAATAACTTTAAGCTTTTTAAAAGGTTTATATGGTCCAATAATCGCACAAGGTACAACATGTGCATTGGATCTTAATGCAAAGAAACCTGCACCAGCAAGTCCCTTTCCGAGTTCTCCCGTCTTACTTCGATGGCCTTCAGGAAATAATCCTAATACTTTATTTTCTTTGAGTGCACCCAAGCCTTTTCTAAGAGCCTCACGATCACTCATTCCCCTTTTAACGGGAAATGCATTTAATTTTGTGACTAGCGTTTTAATAACTGGTGTATTAAACAGCTCTTCTTTTGCCATAAAGACAACTGGACGGGGACATGTAATACCGACAACAGGAGGATCTAAGTTATCTATATGATTGGAACATAAAAGAACACCGCCGTCTTTTGGAAATGATTCCAAGCCAATAACCTCCATACGATATAGAGGCTTAAGTATCGAATGAACGACAACCTTAGCAAATGAATAAAATGTCACGACTATCAAATCCTTTCAAGGACAAGATGCATGATTTTATCCACCACTTCACCAATGCTTAAGGAAGTAGTGTCTAACTCGATAGCATCTTCTGCCTTACGCAATGGAGCAACTTCTCTTTCAGAATCTAATTTGTCCCTTAACTCAATTTCTTCTTTTAGTTTATTTAAATCAGAAGGAAAGCCTTTGGAAATATTTTCTGCGTGCCTTCTTTCCGCTCGTTCATCCACACTAGCTAATAAAAATATTTTCAATTCTGCATTTGGTATGACATGAGTGCCTATATCTCTGCCATCCATTACAATGCCACCGTTTTTAGCAAAATCCTTTTGACGTCGGACCATTTCTTCTCGTACAGAACGGTATTTTGACACAATGGAAACAGAATTTGTCACTTCCGCTTCACGGATTGCATTTGTCACATTCATTCCATCAACAAATACTGATTGACCATTTTCACTAGCCACCAACTTAATTTCGGTATCAAGCAAAAGTTCTGCCAGAGCATGTTCATTATCTAAACTAACGCGATTTTGAAGGGCTTTGTAAGTTAATGATCGATACATCGCTCCTGTATCAATATAAATATATGATAATTTTTCTGCGATAATCTTCGCTACGGTACTTTTCCCGGCAGCGGCGGGTCCATCAATTGCAATTCTAATTTTTTTCAATGCTTCTTCACCTACTAATCCTAATCCTATGTAATTATCTTTCTTATATTAACACAAAAATGGTAATTTAGTGATACATCATAAATGTTTTTCAGTTATAAATAGAAAAAAAGACAGGATATTCTTCTGTCTTTATGGATTACTTTTCCATGTTTCCATGATGGGTGTTTCGTTTTGTTGATTGACTCCTTCATAATAAGTGATTCTTTGTAAATCTTTTAAATTCTGAAAGTGTTGGAAAATAAATTGAAAAAAAACTAGTAATAGAAAATGGAAAATAACTATTTTAAGGATCCATCTTTCTATAGTTTTCATCATTTCACACCCCCTGTAAATAATGATATCATTGTTTACATTATTGGGATTTTAAAAACGTTCTATACTTTCATACCGTATTTAAGATAGTCCTTTTTTTCTAAGCTCTAATTGCCTTTCAAAGCAGAATCTTAATAACACTTGTTTTTCTTTAGCACTAATGTCTTTAAATTTAAGCGATGCTATATGTTTACCGTCTTTTTCCCACATGCGGATTACATAGAATGGCAATCTTAGATACATATGTCCTGATTGTAAAGGCAAGACAAATAATCCTTCCCCCTCTTCATTTTGATCGACTTTTATATTCATTGGAAGAAGAACTGCACATCCTCCAGCACTAATATCCTCCGTAATAGTAGGAATTTGCTGATTTGATTGAGGTAATGATACTGAAACATCCACAGCTGTTTCAATACGAACAAATTGCCTTCGCTGTATTTTAATTAATTGATCATCTCCGGGAAAATGAAGAATAATTAGCGGGATGTTTTTTTTCACTTTTCCAATTACTTGAGTCCTAAATTTATAGGCAACATTATTTTCCGAAATAAGCACCGCATCGAATGATATTGAATTTGCTAAGAAAGTAGTTCTATTAGTTTTTAAATTTTTAGGATAATCAATATAAATCCGATCTTCTTCAATATCTGCAATTTTACACCTATATTTTTCATCTAAATCATTATCTAACGGTTCCAGTGTTAAAGACATTCCAATTTTCAGCATCTGTAATTTACACTTCCCTACGACTTTTCTCAATACTATAACTATTTTACCAATAATGATAAAAATATTAAATTAGCTCAGTAGTATATTTTCTGTTTATATTTAAAAAGTCTCTTTACTTAACCTTTGTATAAAATCTAAGAGCAGATTTTAATCTGTTGCAATTTACATATAGTAAAAATCGGCAGTAGGATTTTCACAGTAATTTTCTACAATTAAATGAAAAACGGAATGTAGAAAAGAGCTCGAATCCTATCCATTTCAAAGATTATATACTTATACGAAAAGTAAACAATTTTTGTGAAAGTAGCCTATAAAAAAAAAGAAAAGCCTAAACAGCTTTTCTTATAAAGCATTTTTATATATTGCTTCAGCATTTTTAAATTTTTCTACTTTTTCTTCGACACCAGTAGTCGCATTAATATATATACGGTATGTGTCGTTTCCTAAAGTTCCTAAAAATTCATAGCAAAGAACTTCCTCATTAAGATCATTCACAATAAGCGCTAATCGATCTTCCATAATCTTAAGTTTCGGATTTATATATCCTTTCGCTTCCGTCAAGCTTAATGTTGGCTTGGGTATGTTGCGCTTATAGTGACTTTGCAAATAATCCTCTATCGTAAAGCCAATCACCTGACCATTATCGAGGGCAATTTTCATTTTAATGGTTTCGGGATAAATTCTTATTCCGTTTTGAACTGTTACAAAGGAATAAACGCCGACAGTATCATATTGAGAACTTTCAAAACTTTGCATCCCCTCAAAATGATGGCTCTTTAAAAAACTTAAGGCCATTCTCTCTCCATCATTTAAGCTTATTTTTTGTTTTCCGATTTTACGCTGGTTCATATACCATATCGGATGGCCGCCTTTTTTGCTTATATCCATTACTTCTTCTATATTATTTTTCCCTTTTAAGGTCACACTGTAAAAGCCAAATTTAGCTCCTTTCTTACTTTCAGTCACTTTCACTACATCGGCATCCTTCATAGCTGAATACCCTTTTGCAATCTTTTCTACCTCTGCCTTTGACATGATTTTCCCCTGTACATGCTGGTAATTCTCGTCCCTTTTGCTGTAGCTTACAAAGGAAGGATTATCCATATTTGCCTCGTCATACCCTTTGGCTGTTTTTTCAACAGTCTTAAAACCATCAATAATCGTGTTGTCTGACGCTTCTTTTCCAGTTGCAAGCGCTAATTCAACATCCATCCATCGTAAGTTATTTTTTAGAACCAGATGTTGAACATGACGAAGCTCTCCTTGAATATCCTCACTCTGACTGTAAAGTTTTTTCAATGTACTATATTCTTGGTCTGTTAATGGTTTTTTATCTAAATCTCTTATAGCTGTTTGGTAACTAAAACTTCCTATCTTCGTCAGGAATTCCTCTGTTTTGTTAAATGGTAATAATGATAGAGGCAGCTGTCCCACACTATTATGTGCTTCCGATGTTAATCTCCAAACTTCTGCCAATCCAGGGGATAAAGATTTTCTAGAATTCATAGCAAGTGTTGTACCGATTTTATCGTGCAGAAGGTCCATCTGAAAGGCTAAATTATGGAAGGCACGTTGATAGTTATTCTCTGAGTTAATTAAAATCGCATTCTTTTCACGATGTTCTTGATATCCCCAGACAGCTGTACCCACTACTCCGAGTGACAAAATCGTAATTATTATTCCTCTGATCAACTTTCATCACCCCTTATTTACAAAAAATATGTTTACCAATTTGCTTGATTTGCGGTCTACTCCAAATCCATTTACTCGTGGCGGTTGCAGGGTTAAAATAATATAATGCATTGCCTGTTGGATCCCACCCATTAATCGCATCCATCACTGCATTCTCGGCGGTTTTGTTTGGAGTCAACCAAATTTGTCCGTCTGCTACAGCAGTAAATGCGCCCGGCTGAAAAATAACCCCTGACACAGTATTAGGAAAAGAAGAACTTTCAACACGATTTAAAATAACAGCGGCTACTGCAACCTGCCCTTCATAAGGCTCTCCTCTCGATTCTCCGTATACTGCATTCGACATCAGCTTAATATCATTTTGAGAATAGCCATTTGGCACATTAGTAGCCGTTACATTGGATGTATTATTTGGCTTTGTGGAATTGGCATTGGTGGAGGAGGATTTTGGCTTAATTTGTTTATCGATATCTACTCCACCATAATACGTAAAATCATTGCCTTTTCGTATTTGTTCCATGACAAAATCCCTATTATAATTTGAAGCCGATACTAATTTTGCTTTTGTGCTTGCTCCTGCCAATCCATCAATAGGAAGTCCAAATTTCTCTTGAAAATTTCTCAATGCCCAATATGTACCCCAACCAAAAACACCATCAATCTTCCCTTTATAGTAACCAATATTTTGTAAACGTGCCTGCAATTCTATTACATCGTCACCTGTAGCACCGCGCTGAATTATCTGATTTGAAAAAGCTTTTACACTATGCTGCACGTTTGTAATCGATACTAAGGGTACTATCACTACAATGAAGAAAACTTTCAATAAGGAGCTATACTTCATGAATCTAACCCTCCAAGAATAATGTTGAATTATCACTAGTTTTTGAAATTGGAGGTATTTTATTCAAAAAAAATATAAATGGTGGAATGCTATTGGGTAGGGGGGGGATTATTTGAATTTACCTTTTTTAATCAGCGGGTTTGAATAAAACCCACTGATTAAGAAAGCTGCTTTATTTTTCTATTGCCTTTTGATGAAGTTTTTCTGTTAATATATGGGCATGCTTTACTTTTCTTAAACCATACCACCAGAGGAATAACATAAAAGGAATCATACAATAAATCCAATTTTTAACCGAAATCAGGATATAATCATAAATTCCATGAAGCAAGAAGGAGATAAAAAAGGATAAAAATAACCATTTTATATAATTTTTATCGCTGGAGAATTTCCCTTTTCCCAAATAATATCCCATTACAACACCAAATAAAGCGTGGCTTGAAACAGGAAGCAATGCACGTCCAATTGCAACTTCAATACCGCTGCTAATCAGTGATAAAATATTTTCCACTGTTGCAAAACCAAGGGAAACACTAACACCATATACAATCCCATCATATGGTTCATTAAAATCTCCATGCGTATATACGGCAAAAAATAAAATAAACCATTTAAAAAACTCCTCGAGCAAGGCAGTACTTATAAATGCATTTTCTATTTTCCCTTGCATAATATGTTCGGTTATTAAAACATGTTGTATAAACATAATCGGAAAAGTTAAAATTGCCCCATACATAAAAGATTTAAAAACGAGCAAAATCGGTTCTTGTTCATATTGATCCTTTAAATAAAAGTAACTCAGTAGTGCAAGTCCTGGTGCTATACCCGCTGATATAATAACCAGCATGAAACGCCCTCTTTTCTTTCTGTTTTCTTAATCGTATCATGTATATATACGGATGGAAACAACATAATCAAAAAGTACTATTTTAAACAATATTTACCATCCACTTAAACAGAAGCATGTTTACTATTATTTCACAGCTTTGGAGGAAATCATATGAAAAAAAATATATTAGTTATTCATACTGGCGGGACAATATCTATGTTTGAAGATCATGAGACTGGAGCAGTGAAACCAGGAGAAGAAAATCCATTAACATCACAAACTTCGACTCTTTCTGATCTCGCTAATTTAATCATTAAGGAACCTTTTAATCTTCCTTCACCACATATTACTACCAATGAAATGTTATTTTTAAAGGATATGATTATGGAGGAATATCAAAATAATCAAATAGATGGAGTTGTGATTACCCATGGAACAGACACATTAGAAGAAACCGCATATTTTCTTGATTTGACAATTCCTCATGATTTTCCGATTGTAGTTACAGGTGCAATGCGATCAAGCAATGAAATTGGTTCTGATGGATTATATAACTTGATATCATCCATTCGTGTTGCTGAATGTGATGGTGCAAAAGGAAAAGGCGTCCTAGTTGTATTAAATGATGAAATTCATACAGCAAAAAATGTTACAAAAACCCATACTAGTAATGTCTCAACCTTTCAAAGTCCTCAATATGGACCAATTGGCATCGTTGCTAAACAAGGAATCATTTTCCATCATCAGCCTACTGATAGAGAATTTTACAGCATAAACAATATTTCAAAGAAAGTGGCATTAATAAAGGCACATGCTGGAATGGATTCTTCTCTACTTTTCGCTATAAAAGATATGCAATATGATGGAGTTGTGATTGAAGCCTTAGGACAAGGGAATTTACCTCCTTCTACAGTTGAAGGAGTCCAATCGCTGATAGATGAAAATATTCCTGTTGTTGTTGTATCTCGCTGTTTTAATGGAATTGTACAAGATGTTTATGGGTATGAAGGCGGAGGAAAAAGGTTGAAAGAAATGGGTGCCATTTTTTCAAACGGCCTCAATGGCCAAAAAGCAAGGATTAAACTCCTCATAACACTATCCTACACACAAAATATTAAAGAGATTGAAGAAATTTTTCATCATTAAAAAATAAAAACTCCCGCTTATGGGAGTTTCATTTTTATTCACGATTTTTTATTGCATTGGCAATGAGTCCACCATGGAACCGTCCATTTTCAATAAAGATTTCATTTGCATTATTACCCGCAGCTATAACACCCGCGATAAAAATTCCTGGGATATTAGTTTCCATTGTTTCTTCATCAAAATTTGGTTTTCCGGTTTCTTGATCTATAGTAACACCCATATTTTGGATAAAATGATGATCTGGATGGTAACCGGTCATCGCAAATACAAAATCATTTTTAATTTCCTTTTTTATTCCATTTACTTCATAAATCAAACTTTTATCTTTTATTTCTACCACATTTGCCTTAAATTCCATTCGAATCGCCCCGTTACGGATAAGGGAGTCAAACTCTGGCAAAATCCATGGCTTTACACTTTGGGAATACTCACTTCCTCGATATAAAACGGTAACTCTTGCTCCCGCCTTATTTAATTCAATGGCTGCATCAACTGCAGAATTCTTTCCACCAATAACGGTTACATCCATGTCGAAGAAAGGATGTGGCTCCTTAAAATAATGTAAGACCTTATCTAAATCTTCTCCAGGGATATTCATATAATTTGGGTGATCATAATAACCGGTTGCTACAATTACATACGGTGTGCAATATTGACATTTTGAGGTATTTACAATAAATATATTGTTTTCCTTTTCTACATTCATTACCATTTCGTAACGATTTACTCTAATATTTTTTCTTTTCGTTACTTCCCGATAATAAGTTAATGCTTGATTCCGCTTTGGTTTTAAGTTTTCTGTAATAAAAGGAACTTCCCCAATCTCTAATTTTTCGCTTGAACTAAAAAAGGTTTGGTGTGTTGGATAATGGTAAATAGAATTTACTATATTCCCCTTTTCGATAATCAGCGGATTCTTTCCGATGTCTTGCAGTGCAATTGCTGCTGCTAAACCACACGGACCGCCACCTACAATAATACAATCCTCTTGTTGCATAAGTTTCACCTCTATAATTACACTAAAAATCAGTACTAATTTAATAATTACGATTTCTAATTAATTCGCCCTCAGGCGCATGTAAACAGTATTTATCATAAATGAAAAGAAATCCCCTATCAACATGATAGGAGATTTCCTTTTTTCCTGCAATGAAATTGATTGGAAAAGATAATTAAAATAAGTCCGGCAATAATGTAAAGGTTAGAATAAATTAAATCCAACCTCTAAAACGTGAGGCTTCCGCTGCTTTTCGAACTCCAACCATATATGCCGCAAGTCTCATATCTACTCTTCTAGTTTGTGCTGTATTATAAACATTTTCAAAAGAATGCACTAATACTTTTTCAAGTTTCTCATCAATTTCTTCTTCTGACCAATAATAACCTTGATTATTTTGTACCCACTCGAAGTAAGAAACGGTAACTCCACCTGAAGAGGCTAAAACATCAGGAACTAATAATATACCTCGTTCTGTTAAAATACGCGTCGCTTCAAGAGTCGTTGGGCCATTTGCAGCCTCTACAACAATTTGTGCACGAATATTATGTGCATTTTCTTCTGTGATTTGGTTTTCAATCGCTGCTGGAACGAGAATATCACAATCTAATTCCAATAATTCTTTATTTGTTATTGTATTATCAAAAAGTTTTGTAACTGTCCCAAAACTATCTCTTCGATCAAGTAAATAATCTATATCTAGCCCGTCTGGATCATAAAGTGCACCATAAGCATCAGATATTCCGATGACTTTTGCACCCTCGTCATGCATGAATTTGGATAAAAAGCTTCCTGCGTTACCGAATCCTTGAACAACTACACGTGCGCCTTTGAGGTTTATGCCTTTGCGTTTTGCAGCTTCATGAATACAAATCGTAACACCTTTTGCAGTTGCAGATTCACGGCCATGAGATCCACCCAGTACTAATGGCTTTCCAGTAATAAATCCAGGAGAATTAAATTCATCGATACGGCTGTACTCGTCCATCATCCATGCCATAATTTGTGAATTCGTGAATACATCAGGTGCTGGGATATCCTTGGTAGGACCAACAATTTGACTGATAGCCCGAACATATCCGCGACTCAAAGCCTCAAGCTCTCGGAAAGACATTTCACGAGGATCACAAATAATGCCTCCCTTTCCTCCTCCATACGGCAGATTCACAATTCCACACTTTAATGTCATCCAGATGGATAGTGCCTTTACTTCATTTTCTGTTACATTTGGATGAAAGCGAATTCCGCCTTTTGTAGGACCAACGGCATCATTATGCTGTGCACGATATCCGGTAAATATTTTGGTAGTACCATCATCCATTCGAACCGGTATCTTAACTGTTAACATTCTCATAGGTTCTTTTAACAATTCGTACACTTCTTCAGGATATCCGAGTTTTTCTAATGCCTCATGGATAACTGTTTGTGTTGATTTTAAAACATCATGTTTTTCTTCTAATGCTTTTTGTTCTGCACCCTTCTCGGCTGCCATTATTGCAAACCTCCTAAATATTCACTCTGTAATAAAAGTATCAGCCTTTCAGACATAGTATACACTTTTAGTACATGATTGCAATATATAAAATAATACTTTTTAATATTTTGTAACCGTTGCCATTCTAACCATAACAAAAAAGGAAGTTCATTTGCATGAGACCTCCTTGAGTAATTTTTTTATTATTTTGAAAAATAGCTCACGATAACATCTAATGCATACTGAGAAATAATCGGCAATCCGTACTCTTCCAAAAATTCAGCCGAGATGTTCGTTTGTGTTCCATATTCTTCACATAAAAACGTTAACGACTGCAAATCATTTGAGTGAATTATTAAGTAATATTGATTTTCAAATTGTAGAAGCTTACTATCTATATTTAACTTTAAATTTTCTACACACAAGGACAGCAAAATAACGTCTTCAATGGACTCAAAACAATATATACCATATTGGTTGGTATGATTATTGGCAGTATCCTCTTCCACTACATCAGTTATTTCGTCCATCGTTAATATTAATACAATTTCCTTTGGGTTCAGAGAAAAAATTTCAATGGAGATGGAATCTGTCATCTCAAAATGATATTCTTCCTTCGCAACCTCCACCATTTCATCAAATAAATCATGCCAAATAAAGGATTCCAATCCTTCTTCCAGGAACCCTTTTTTTACTAGTTCCTCAAACGTAATCGAGTACTTTAATTTGTTTTGTGATAAACGTTCTAACTTCATTTAACTTCGCCCCCTGAACTTTGGCTCTTATCACCATAGTATGAAAAGGGCGTTAGATGGTTCATTTCAATTCCATTTATGAAAAGCTGTTCGTTTTATTCCTTTTTTATCGTGATGAAATGTGCTTCAGGCTTTGCGCCAAGTCTTAAAGGCAGCATACTTGTTCCATAGCCATTGCTTACAAATAATGTAGTAACAGCTGATTTATATATCCCGCCCTTTCGATATGGGGTAAACCCAAAAACCTGGATTTGACCGCCATGTGTATGCCCGCTCATAACAAAAGAAATATTATCTTCTTCACTCATTTTCGCTATAATATCGGGGTTATGACTTATCAGCAATTTAAAATCTGCAAACTCTGTACCATGTAAAGCTAAATCTAACCGATCATTTTCCTGTGATAAGTCATCAATTCCTAATATAGCGATGGAGTCTCCATTCGGTGCCCGAAAAATGACTGATTCATTTCTCAACACTCTTACCTGGTATTCCTTTAAAATTTTCAGTAATTTAGACTCCTCTACTTCATAATCATTATTTCCCCAAACAAAAAAAAGCGGGCCTATTCTTTTAAGTAATTGTAAATTATACTCCACTCTGCTTACTGGTACTCCTTTTTCTAGCAAATCTCCTCCTATTATAACAAGATCCGCTTGTTTTTCGAGGTTACTTATCATTGCTTCCTGAACTTTTCGGCGATGAATATCAGAAATAAAAAATATTTTCATATCTTTAAATCCAGCTGGATAATCCGGAAAAGTAATTGTCTGATGTAATACTTGATTTAAAGATGCTTCTTTAAACATGTAAAATATTAACAGTAAAATAAGAATTAAGATAACCAATATTTGTACCATCCATTACCTCCAAAATATGGAACAATCAAATCATAAAAATTAAAGTAGATATTCCAGTTTAATATTTATATACATGATAATAAAAATCCTCCCTGGCTTGAGAGGAGTCCATAAACAATCTTTCGTACATAATTTTAGTCGTGATGGAAGCGTGCTAGTTTTTTCCACTATTTCAGATTCACTCCCCCGACTGTTTATCAATTCATTTTTAATACCTCAATAAATTCAAATAATTTCTTTAATCTAAAATTACAATTTAGTCTGTCCCCTAAAATTAAAGACATTTTATATATTCATTTCCCATACACTTAAATAGGTAATGCATAAGGAGGGGAAAAAATGTCTTCAAATTATAAAAGCTATAAACCATTTGTTAGTCCATTCGATCCATGTCCACCAATTTTAGAAAAAACCTATTCTACCCCACCCCAATTATATATGGGATTTCAACCGCCAAATTTACCACAATTTTCACCGCTTGAAGCTTTAAAAACAGGGACATTATGGAAACCATTTTATGATCCTTATTATAGTCCATACGAAAGAGCGAGGGAGTGATTAATTCATGAAAGAATTACCGCCTGAATATTATCAAATGCTGGAAGAAATCCAAGCACTTGATTTTGTTATTGTGGAATTAACCTTATATTTAGATACCCATCCAGATGATCATGAAGCCATTCAACAATATAATATGCTAATTAAGCAAAGAAAACCGTTAAGAAAGGAGTTTGAAAAACGCTTCGGTTCACTAACAAGTTTTGGCTATAGTTATTCTCATTATCCGTGGGAATGGAAAGAAGCACCGTGGCCATGGCAAGTATAAATATTTCATTTCAAAAGGAGTGATCAGAAGAATATGTGGGTATATGAAAAAAAGCTTCAATATCCAGTAAGAGTTAGCACATGTAATCCTATGCTTGCAAAATTCCTTATTGAACAATATGGCGGTGCAGATGGGGAACTAGCAGCAGCTTTGCGCTATCTAAATCAGCGCTACACCATTCCTGATAAAGTAATCGGACTTTTGAATGATATTGGAACCGAAGAATTTGCTCATTTAGAAATGATCGCTACGATGGTCTATAAGCTAACAAAAGACGCGACACCAGACCAATTAAAACAAGCTGGACTGGCATCACATTATGTTGACCATGATTCAGCTTTATTTTATCACAATGCTGCTGGTGTACCGTGGACAGCTACGTATATTCAAGCAAAAGGTGATCCGATAGCAGATCTATATGAAGATATTGCTGCAGAAGAAAAGGCAAGAGCTACGTATCAATGGATAATCAATATGAGTGATGATCCTGATTTAAATGATGGATTAAGATTTTTACGTGAAAGAGAAATTGTCCATTCCCAGCGCTTTCGTGAGGCAGTAGAAATTATCAAAGAAGATAGGGAGAAAAGGAAATTTTTTTAGAACTCCCTATTTAGCTTCATGATATAAATTAATATCATATTGTTTTTTCATCATTTCAAATATCTCATGACGTGTTTTCCATGCTTCTTCTTTCCAAAGATCTTTGCTTCTATCGATGATTTCACATCGCAATTCATGGTACTCTTTTTCATATTTTTCTTTTTTGTCATAAAGAACCTTCGTTGCTCCTAAAAAAAAGACGGCAAGAAATAAGAAAAACATATGATTTTGGTTGTTAAAGATGATGGAAAAAATCTCAAAAAAAGAATAGGAATAAGGCTGTAAAACTATATGGTACATGAGATATAAGATGGTAAAACAGTAAAAAACACTTATCCACAAAAGATAAAAATGGTAACTTTTGTATCTATCGAATTTTCTTTTTTTATTCACAACATTTTGCAGCATTTGTTTTGTTGCTTTATCCGTCCTATCACTTAAATTTAAAATGGAAGAGTCCATTCATCATCACCTCCCGGCCTTAACACTCTTAGTATATTTTATGAGGCTGTCCTATAACTATGTCAGGGAAAAGAAAAAGAGCAGCAATTTTTTGTGAAAAATAGCTGCTCTTTTTCTTATTTTGGTAATGGTATTTGCAAGGTTTGGCCAACTTGTATTTCATTATTGACAATATGATTCTGCTCAATAATTTTTGCTATGCCATCCTTTGAATGGTAATATTTCATAGCGATACTAAACAATGTTTCCTTCGGCTGAACAACATGATTTATCATTTGGATATCGGAAGTATCATTTGTTTGCACACTTGTTGCTTGTTCTCTATTATCTGACACCTTTTGCTCCTGGTTTACTTCCTCCACCTTATTTTTCGTATTTTGGACTGTAGTTGTTCCATTCTTGGTAATGTTGTGAGTTGAATCAGAATTGTGATCATTTATGATTGCATCTTCATTTGACTTTTTATCCGTATTCGCCACTATTTTTTTATCTTGAGAAGAATCATGATTATCTGTTTCATATAAAACTTTCTCCCCGCCTGGAGATTCCAAAGAGCCTGTTTTTAACGGCGATTGGTGATGAGAAAAATATGTATAGGCAACAATAGTACTGATGGGTAATAGAATAAAAAATGTTAAAAGTACCTTTAATAAAGGGAAGTTTCTTTTTTTCTTTTTCTTCCGCTTCTTAGAATGATGGAGTTCCATCCGCGAAAAAATTACTTCTTCTCCATCGTTATCAACTATATTATTTACCTTCTCCAGCCTTTGTTTCTTCTTTTCAACCTGGTCGATATATGTTTCAGAATACATATAATCCCCCCATTCATTTCTTCCTTAGCTTAATTGCAATGCCTAAAAACAAATCAATGATGAAATGCATAGTGATAGTTGTAAGCAAATGATGATCGGAAAACTCATAAACAGCACCGATCCAAAAACTAAGAATGACGATGTTAATAATAAGAAACCAATGTCCCCAATACCTAATATGAACTAATGCAAAGATGATACTACCGACAATTATTCCGAAATGGGTTTGTATAATTCCGCGAAACAATACTTCTTCACAAAACGCAATTAATAGGGTTAAACCGATAATCTCAAAAACAGATCGACTTTGAAATATCTTTTCATTAATCCCACCATCATCGTAATAACTCTGCGGTAACACTTTCATTAGAAATAAATCTAGAATCACTACCAATATCCCATTTGGGATTCCTATTACATATATAGACGAATCAAATCGAAAAAGGTTGAAAAATGAAGATATATCTTTTATAAAAAATATACCTAAAATAATAGAAATCGTTAATAGGACTATTTGAGTAGCAATGATATGAAATGTTAATTCTTTTTTGGAAAGCTGCCCGATGATTTCCGCCTGATTCATTTTTTTCATGTAAATAACATCACTTTCTTAATAATAAATTTTGAAGCAACACTTCCCATGGTTCATTAACTTTTTTGGTTTCAGTCGTTTCATGCGCTTCATAATCACTCAAATTAATCCCACAATTGTCACAGCATCTTTCCACTTCAACTGCTGCTTTTGCTTCATTAAAATATGATAATATCCCCAGTCTCCTACACATATTGGATTTAATCCACTTGTCCATTTGTGCAATTTTCACTTGTTTATATTGAAGCCGCTCATCCCTTATTTGTTTTATTTGTTCGACTTGTTGTCTAGTAGGTACTTTGGACGGTAGATAGAATTCAAGAAACCGTTTCTGTGTGTCTGTCAGTTCTAAGCCATTAGAGGCGGACGGTTGATTAAGATTGTCTACATATATATCAATTTGATAGTCGGAAGGTAACTCATTTTCCATCAATTGAGTAGGGAGCTGTATATCACCAGGACTATCCAATAAAATTGCAATACTTTTGCTACCGTCTCTGCCTGCCCTTCCTATTTCCTGCAAATAGGATTCTAGGCTCTGGGGCATATGAAAATGGAGCACAAATCGAATATTCGTTTTATTAATTCCCATACCAAACGCACTTGTAGCACATATTATGTCTAATTCATCAAATAGAAATTGCTGCTGGATCAACATTCTTTGTTCCTGTTCCATTCCACCATGGTATGCTGCTGTATTCAAAAGACCATCTTCTTTCAAAATGTGTACCATTTCTTCACAAACTTTTTTACTAGAAAAATATATAATTCCGGGTTTTTCAAGTTTCTTGACTAACCATCGCATTTCTTTTATCTTTTCTTCATAGTTTTGAACACGATGGACGACCATGGAAATATTAGGACGATCTACAGAAAATATACACTCCTCTACTGCAGGGAGCTCTAACAACTGAACGATATCCTTCCGAACTTCCTCTGTTGCAGTTGCTGTTAATGCAAGAGTTGTTGGAGCCCCTAACTGCTTTCTTATCTCACCTAACCGTAAATAATCGGGACGAAAATCATATCCCCATTGTGATATACAGTGAGCTTCATCAATCACAAATAATGAAATAGACACCTTTTTGCAGTATTCTAAAACAGCTGGAATAGAAAGCATTTCAGGAGAGATATAGATGAACTTATACTGATGAAGAGACTTTAATATCTGATTTCGTTCATTTGCTGACAGAAAGGAATTTATCGCCACCACTTTCTTCTCACCCATCATTCTCATTTGCTCTACTTGGTCTTGCATTAATGAGATTAGTGGAGATACAATAAGGACCGTTCCTTGCAATAAATAACCAGGAAGCTGATAACATAACGATTTGCCAGTTCCTGTTGGAAGCATAGCCATAGTATGCTTGCCTTTTAAAACCGAATGAATGACTTCTTCCTGCCCAGGTCGAAATGATTGAAAATGAAAATACTTTTGTAATGCCTCATATATATTCAACTTAATCACCTATTTTTAGCTAGAGCCAATCTAATGTGAAAGTAAGAGACCCCCTCCAGCTGTTCTTTAATTAGTTTGAGTTTTTGTTTTCCCATCCTCTTCGCTATTCTCATAATTTTTTCTTCTGTATCGGAGTATATAAAAGTCCTTATACTAAATTCTGGATTATTTAATGCTATTTCAATAATATGGTCCTGAATCGTGCTTTCTTTTAAATTTCTTATCTTTGAAATTTCGGAAATCGTATAGTTTTTTAATAGAAGCTTATACGTCTCGACAGTAGATTTTGTCATTGGAAATGGTTCATCTATGTCTTGCATAATCGAAAATAATATAGGATAACTATGCCTATTGCCCAATACTTGTTCCACTACATAATGAAGCAAATGTAAAAATCGGAACCAGTATTCCGTCGTTTCCATTGACAGTTTGTCTGCTGTTTGTTCGACTGTTTTCCCAATTTGGTTATATCCAGTTAATCGATAAACGAACATTTCAGGGCTTTCAGGTGGATTCTTTGAAAAAATAGTATAAAGTTCATTGTAAATTGCTTCACCTAATTGATGCTTTGTCATTTTTTGAGACAATATAAATTGTCTTACCCATCTTAATAACTTCGTATCTCGAGTAATAGGGTAATAAAGACGACTGTCATGGACTAAGTTTGATAATACCTGAATTAGAATACATAGCCTGTTCCAAATAATAAACGGTTGCTCCTGATATTTCATGCCATTAAGAAAAGACGGAAAAGAATAGTTCGAAAAAAAAGCATTGATTTGTTCTACACCTTTATTTGTCAGGAAATACTGATTATTTTCTTTCACTTCTAATAATCCCTTGTTAATAAGCGATTGAATACATTCATCAAAGTCTGACCGCTTTAAATATGGGAATGTATAAAATAAAGCCTTTATCTGATAAAGATAAGCGTCTTGAATCGTTTGACTTGATTTTTTCCCTTTTATTAAGTGAAACACTGCATAGACAGAACGCTCACTTTTCAATTTTTTTAAAATCCATAATATTAATGCTTCCAAAAAAGTCATGAGAAACACCTATTGTCTTTTTATGTCTAATTTTAGCATATTTTTGCCGGATAACAGCATTATTTACGAACAAAATTAGAAGAATTTCCTATACTGAACCTTTTTATTGAAATGTATAAGAGGGAGACTTAGAATTAGATGTGGGGGAAATTTTATTTGTGTTTAAAAAGGAAGTAACTTTAGATATGTTCCGGGAGGTTTAGCATTTATGCCTAAATATACAATTGTTGATAGAGATACATGTATTGCTTGTGGTGCTTGCGGGGCAGCTGCACCAGATATATTCGATTATGATGATGAGGGGCTTTCCTTTAACATTCTGGATGATAATCAAGGAACCGAGGAAATTCCAGAAATACTTGAAGAGGACTTAATGGATGCTTTTGAAGGATGTCCCACTGAATCCATAAAAATTGCTGAAGAGCCTTTTGATGGGGATCCTTTAAAATATGAATAAAAAATAAGCATGCAGCGATTGCTGCATGCTTATTTTTTACTTTACAAGTGTATTTTTTTCTATCCATTTTTGAAGTCTTATAAATAGTAGCATGAAAAGGACGGTTACCGCTAAGCCTTTTACAAGATTAAATGGCAAGACAGCCGAAATTACATATGCTTTAGGAAGCTCATAATGCATTAGTGCAAGATAGGCAGGCAAAATGACAAAATAGTTTAAAATACTCATTAATATCGCTAAGGAAATGGTTCCAATAATCAAACCAATTGTCATGCCTTTTTTTGTTTTATTATGTTTATAAACGAAATATGTCGGAAGAATGAAGAAAATTCCTGACAAAATATTAGCAAAATGACCAATGGGAATACCTGATTCACTTCCCCATGTAAAATAATCAAGAAGATTTTTAATAAGCTCCACTATTATAGCAGCCACAGGCCCGAATAAAATGGCAGCAACCAATGCTGGAATATCACTAAAATCAATTGTTAAAAAGTTGGAAAATGGTGTTGGGATTTTGATTGCCATCAATACATAAGCCAAGCTGCTCAGCAACGCAATGCTTACATACGTCTTTAATTTCATTTTTTTCAAAGTTCCTCTCTCCTTTTGAGATTCACCTCAGCTTGAAGAAAGGTTGCCACATACCAACAAATAAAATACCCCCAAAGAATATTTTCTTTGAGGGAGAATTTAAGGCATGCATAAATAGGTATTCAAATGTAAGCTATTTGAATACTGGCCAACCTTCACCTTCTCCCATCCAGACTTTACTGTCGGCTTTGGAATCACACCAAATCCTGCCCTTAACAGGCTCGCGGGCTTAGAAGCAAACGCTTCATTACCGCCGGTCGGGAATTTCACCCAGCCCCGAAGATGAATCATATTCTTTTATTCGTTACTATTATAACGCAATTAAGATTCTTTGTGAAGATATTAATATCACACATAAACTAAACTTTATCTGCTGTATCCTTTTATTTAGAAATAATTCTACTATTGAATATGTTTAAATGCTGTGGTTCTAATACAATCCGCTGATTTGGAAAAATAAGATTTTTATTTTTTATATGATTTAAAGATGTTAATGTTTCAATAGGAATATCTAGTTTTTTTGAGATATCAAAAAGAGTGTCCCCTTTTTTTACCACATAGATGATTTGTTTATCGAAAGTATTTTGGACATCAGCTGCATTATATGTTACTTGTACCTTTTGATCGATAAGACCAACTGGTAATTCTTCTGCTTTTGCTAATGGTTTTAAAACTTCTTTTGACGATTCTTCCTCCGATGACTTAGTTACTTCAGCCGCACCATACGGATTATGCTTTAGTGCAGACACAAGCTTACCAATTTCACCATTTCCATAGACAATAAAAGGATCTATTGCATTCTTTTTATCTAGTGTCCATTTACCATCATGAATTTCAAAATGTAGATGCGTTCCTGTCGATTCACCTGTATTCCCCATTAACCCTACTGTTTCTCCTTGTTGAACTTTGTCTCCTTCTGACACAGTTCGTTTAGCTAAATGCGCATATACTGTTTCAAATCCGTTTTTATGATGAAGAAAAACTACATTTCCGTATGTATAAGAATAATAAGATTTAACTACTTTTCCAGCAGCTGCAGCATATACCGGGGATTTATATGTACCGGCTATATCTATTCCCTTATGGTCCCCTCCTCTAGAGTCAAATATATCGGATATTTCTCCTTTTGCAGGAAAAAACCATTGTTCTGTACTAGTTTTAATATTTATATCAGAAGCCTGAACATTTCCGGTATTTATGATAAACATTACACAAATAGCCATTAACAATTGGATTATGACCTTATTCATCATCTTCTCCTCCTTGGACTACTCTTGCTTTACCATATGAGCGTGTATTCCATATTAGAACATAATGACAGAATTGAGTTTACTAGAGCAAAATTTAGTGTATACGGAACGGGAAAATATATACATAAAATAGTAAAATATATCCAATCATGTTTAAAAAGTGGAGAAAAAGATAATAAAAAGAAGCCAATATAGCATTGGCTTCTACTACTTTTCCTAAAATGAATTAAATACATTATATTATTCCATACTAATCTTATTTGGTGCAATTGGAACTTCCACCGGTTTAGAAAAATCGAATCCATCCCATTGGACCGGTTTCACATTTTCAAATTGTACCGATTTAAATCCAAAATTCTTTGCGGTAAGCAAAATTGCTTCTATCATATCCATAGGATTTTCTTCTTTGTCTATTTGTACACTATTTGTAAATTGTACAATTGCCTGATTCTTATTTTCTTCACGGACCTTCATATTTATGTCCTGCCCAATAACGGGTTGGTGAAAATCATCAGGCATAGTCTTCATAGCATCCAGCGCAGATTGATAACTCGAAAACGTTTCATCTGTTGGCAATAAATAATCTTTTCCATCGCTGGATGTATATAAATAGTATGCAGTTTGCGGAGTTTTATTTATTTCTTGACTTTCTATTTCCCCTAACTCTCCGATTTCAATCGGACTGCCATTTTCGTCTGAAAAATCAACTAACTTTACATTTTGATAGGCAAAAGAATATTGAACCATTCTATTCAAATTAAGTTGAATTGATTCGTTAATCGAAGGAACATCCTTTTTGGCAATGGTAATATGTAATATTTTGGTATCTGCATCATACGCTAAACCCCCATGTATCAGCAGAAAATTATCTAAAGCCGGTGTTTTTTGAGCAAGGGTTTTTCCTATTGTTTTGTATTGATTTACCCAGTCTGAATTATCCTTTTTTGGCGCTAGCACACTTACTGGCACTACAACTGCATCATTAGTTAAAACTGCATAAGTAAATACATTGTTTTCTTTTAAGTCTTCATGATAAACTGCAGTTTTGCTAATTAGATCCTTGTCGCTTCGATTAGCATTAACATCCGGTTTATCCTGTTCGGTTTTCTTTAATTCTGCCTTTTGCTTACTAGCTGTCATTGCTACAGCTTCTTTATGGTCAGATCTATCTAAGGAACTACTTTGTTTTTCCTCTTGGCTGAAAAAAATAGGAGAAATTACAACCATTAAAATAACAACGGCAAGAAGAGACAATGCTGGTATAAAAAGCATTTTCTTACTTTTTGTTTTTTTAATCATTTGCTTTTGAACACTATAATATATATCATCAATATTTCGATTATCTTTTATTTTTGGCATATTACGAAGTAGCTCTTCTACATGATTTTCATCAAAAGGATGATTAGCCATATTGCTGCATTCCTCCTTCATGACCCTTTTCATTCATCAGTTTTCTTAGGATAATTAATGCACGGTGTTGGGTTGTTTTGACCTTACTTTCGCTCCACCCCAATATTTCAGCTGTTTCAGAAATACTGAAATTATTTATGTAACGGAAAATAATTACTGTCTTTTGATCCTTTGTACACAGATCCAAGCAATAATATAAGAGACGTATATGTTCGTTTTTGACCACAATTTCCTCTGGTAATGGTCCTATATCGCTCACCTGATTATGCTTCCATTCGAAAGTTTCCATTATTCTGTTTTTTAAGCTTTTTTGTTTGCGAAAATAGTCAATTGCAACATTTCTGGCTATCGAAAAAAGCCATGTTTTTTCTGAACTTTTCCCTTCGAAATTATGATAAGATTTTAAGACTCTGATATAGACATCCTGTGTCAAATCTTCTGCCACATCTCGATTTTTTACCATATAAACTAAAAATTGAAATATGTCTTGATGATATTTGTTATATATTTCTTGAAAGACGGAGTCCATTTTCCCCCTCCTTCGCTATTAATATAGTCGTAAATAACAATAAAAAAGTTACAAAATACATAAAATTTTTACTTGTCTTATTCTACCAAAAAACAAAAAAGTTATAACTGCTATCCTTTGCCTTACTGAAGCGCCTATCGGCCAGTGGATGAATAGAAACACAGGAGCTTTTCTTGTTTCTCATGAAACAAGATTTCTCGTCAGTTTTTTTGCATAATAATTACGATGAGTATGGCAAAAAGAAGGAAAATGTCGTCCCTTGACCGATTTTGCTCTTTACCGAAATATGTCCATTATGTGCATCCACTATATTTTTAGCAATAGCAAGTCCTAATCCTGTACCTGATTTGCCGCGTGTTCGTGCTTTATCGGCTTTGTAAAAGCGTTCAAACACAAATGGCAAATCCTCCTCAGGAATTCCCGATCCATTATCTTCCACATGGACGATAATCCCATTATTCTTACTATCTACTATGACTTTTACAGTACCATGTTGTTGTGTATGTCGAATCGCATTATCTATTAGATTTGTTAATACTTGTTCAATTCGATCTGGATCTAAATCAATAGGTGGGTACTCATCTGATGTAAAATCATAAGAAAGCTGGACGTTTTGATCGCGGGCAAGACCTTGAAATTTATTTGTAACCCGCTCAATAAATGGTTTGATTTCTGTTTCTTCACTATACAAGGATATATGCCCAGCTTCCATTCTAGCTAAATCAAGCAATTCATTGACAAGTCTGCCAATCCTCAATGTCTCATCATAGATAATCTTGGCAAATTCTTTCTTTTCCTCATCCGTAGCAGCAATATCATCGATAATTGCCTCACTATATCCCTGTAGCATTGCAATAGGTGTCCGTAATTCATGTGACACATTGGCAATAAAATCATCCCGAAGTTTATCCAATTTTCGTTCTTCCGTCATATCCCGCAAAACAGCAACTGCTCCACGAACATCTCTTTGATTATATAATGGGCTGACAATTACCACATAAGAATGTCCCAGTATTTTCAATTCGTCTGTTTGTTCTTTTTCGGTATCAATTACTTTTTGAAGTAAATCCAATATTTCTTCGGGGGCAGAAAGATTTAGATTTTGATTGGGATCATTTAACCATTGCTGCAAGAACTTTTCACCAGGGGGATTGGTAATTAAAATGGTCCCATCTCGGTCAAACGTTAATACTCCATCAGCCATACTGCTTAAAATGGATGTTAATTGCTCTTTTTCTTGTTGGAGATCATTCATATTATTTTCTAATTGCCTTCCCATTTGATTAAATGCGGTTGCCAATTCCCCGATTTCATCATGTGTTAATATTGGCACCTTGGTATCAAATTTTCCTTTTGCCACTTCAAACGCGGCTAGCCTCATTCTTCTTAAAGGCGCAGCAATTCTTGTCGACAAGAAAAAAGCAAAGAAAGTCGTTAGAATGATGGCAATACCAGCAGAAAGCAAAATAATTTTTGTTGTTTGCTGTGTCGTATCCTTCAATACATTTAATGATTGATAGATAAAGATTGCTCCATTATCACCATTTTCAACTTGTAAAGGTACACCAACTACTAATGTATTATCATAGCGGTTTCGAGATTTATCATTCGGAGGTTCAACCTCTTTATTCACCGTCTTTGCACCACGAAAAACCTTTGAAAGCTGTGAATCATTTAAGATTTTTTCTGGGGTGATATTTTTATCTCTTCTTGAAGATGAGTAAAAAACATTTCTTTTATTGTAAGCAATTATCACTTGAGTCGGCTTATCCACTATCTCTAGTGCCATTTGAATTCCTTCATTATCATTTGGATGTTCTTCTACAATATGTGCAATTTTATTCGCTGTTGTTTCTAGTTCCTGCTTAATTTGCGTAACATGATAACTTTCAAAAAACTCCAGGAGTAAAATTGTAAGAATAAAAAGGACAAAAGACACTAAAAGCAAGATAGTTAGCCATAGTTTGCCTACAACACTTTTCCAAATCTTCATTCAGTCGTAACCTCAAATTTATACCCAACACCCCATACAGTAATAATCATTTTCGCGGCATTTTCCGACACACGATTTAACTTTTCTCTGAGTCTTTTCACGTGAGTATCGACAGTCCTTAAATCACCAAAAAACTCATAATGCCAGACTTCTTTTAATAAATGTTCCCGATCAAATACCTTATCCGGTGATTTTGCAAGGAAATATAGTAATTCATACTCTTTTGGAGTGAGGTTCACTTCTACCCCATCTGCTGTCACACGATGTGCATCATTGTCGATAGACAAATGCGGAAAAACAATTACATCTTTCGCCTTTGTATCCGTATTTAGAAAACTTGTAGTGGACGATCTTCTTAACAAAGCCTTAACCCTTAAAACAACCTCACGTGGACTAAAAGGTTTAACGATATAGTCATCAGTTCCGACTTCGAATCCTTCCACACGGTTTGCCTCTTCGCCTTTTGCTGTCAACATGATAACAGGAGTAGATTTTACAGCACGAAGTTCCTTACAAACCTCAATTCCATTTTTTCCAGGCATCATTAAGTCAAGTAAAATACAATCATAATCATTTTGGAGCGCTTTTAGTAGAGCAGTTTCTCCATCTTCTGCTTCTTCAATGAAATAATTTTCTCTTTCCAGATACATTTTTAATAATCTTCTAATTCGATCCTCATCATCTACTACTAAAATTCTTGCTTCATATTCCATCAAAATGACCCCCTACTATCCTTTTTGAAAAAAGCCTCCACATGAGTGAAGGCTAAATATTTTTCTGACGAAGCTTCGTCACCATTCATCTAGTTAAGTATTTACGCATAAGAATGCAAGCCTGCAATCACTAAATTGACTGCTATAAGGTTAAACATAATAATGGCAAATCCAATTACGGCAAGCCAAGCGGATTTACTGCCATGCCATCCTTTTGAAAGTCGCAAGTGTAAAAACGCCGCATAGAATAACCATGTAATAAGCGCCCACACTTCTTTCGGATCCCAGCTCCAGGCCTTACTCCACGCTACTTGCGCCCATATCATGGCAAAGATTAGCGCTCCTAATGTAAAAACCGGAAATCCAATTAACACTGAGCGATAACTAATCTCATCTACTAAGTCTAGTTTAATATTCTTTACCAAAGGCTGCAACATAGCGCCAATTCGTTTGCGACCAATTAAGCGAATGAGAATATATAACACAAGACCTGTAATAGCAGACCAAATAACTGTATTTAATTTCACCGCATTTATAAGGGCAGGAACATTAAATAATGGCTTAAATTGATCTTGATTTTGCAATTTCCCTTCATGAGGACCAACAATTGCCGGAAGATCGAAAGTCAAACCTTGTTTACCCACTTGTTCTACGCCATCCTTGTCAACCCAATCAAATCTCTGTGTATAATTTGCTGCATGGAATATGGATGTAATAATAATGAAACCAACTACGGATATTAGAATATACATGACAAATTCCAGCCAAAATGTACTTTTGCTTTTCCTTGATTGGTTTATAGACTTTACCAGATAAATTAATCCCGCTGCAAAACTAATAGCAAGAATAGCTTCACCCGCTGCAGCAGTCGTAACATGAATATGCAGCCAATAACTTCTTAATGATGGCACCAGCGGATTAACTTCTCTTGGAAACATGCTTGCATAAGCAATGATTAGAAGTGCTACAGGCAAGGCAAATACTCCCAATACAGCTGTCCGATAGATAAAGAATATAATAATAAAAGCAGCAACTAGCATCATTCCGAAGAAGGTGGTGAATTCGAACATATTACTAACAGGTGCATGTCCAGAGACAACCCAACGCAATATAAAATATCCTAGTTGACAAACAAATCCAACAATAGAAATGGTAATACCTATTAATCCCCAACGATTCATTGATGCGCCTTCAGCTTTTTTGGATTTGCTTCGAATGGCACCGCCAAAAAAGAACGTCCCAATTAAATATAAAATGAAAGCAACAAACAATAAATTACTGCTTATATTTAATAGATGATTCATTTCCATCCCTCCTTATTATACCTCTTTCTCTTTTTCTTTCTCTTTCTTTCCCTCTTGTTGATCCTTTGGCACTGGAAGGCCAGTACCATCTAATATCGCCGCTAACTCTTTTTTAATTCCGTAATAATTTTTGTTTGTATGAGCTGCTATTAGAACATTTCCTTCTTTTCTTTGCAGCCAAATCCTTCGGTGATTCCAATAAGCCCCTTGAATAACTCCTATCATAAAGATAGCACCACCAACTGCCAAAATCCATAAAGTTAAATCTTTATGAACCGTTAAAGCGGAAACATTTCTTGTCTCGATACCAGCAAACGACATCTTATAATCATTATTACCGAGTGGCTCTACATTTTGTCTGATTGCAACAAAGCTTACTTCGCCTTTTGGATGTTCTGGTGAATACATTCTAAATAAAAACGCTGGGTTATCTGGAATTGGTGAACTTGATTGCGGTTCTCCATCCTTTGCAAAGCCTGTAAAATTAGGATAATACCCGATTAATTTTACTTTATATCCTTTTTGAAGATCATAAACATCTTTTGGATTGAACAGATCTATTTTCACTTGACCAAATGTCTTTTTGGTCTTTTTATTCTCTAATTGCAAGGTCATGGTCTTTAACTCATTGGGTTTATAGTCCATTTGATAAACCGAATAATGCGCAAATTCCAATGGATGATTCACTTTTATTTCATCATCTTTTACCTTCGCTAATTTACCTGATTCCCCAGGGAGTGCACCTTCTTTACGTTTATACAATGTGACATTTGTTTGAAAGTTTTTGGCTACAGTCCCAACTCTGTCTAGTGCTTGATTAAAGGCTTCATTATCTTTTCCCTTTTGATATGTATCCAAAATAAATTTGTTGTTTTTCAATAAGTACTTTTCATGTGTACCAGGAATTACCTTCGTTTCACCCTCACGTATCCATAGCAGTTCATCCACATACATTCCTGGAACAAAGCGAAGCATAGCCCCAATTAGAAATATAATAAGTCCAATGTGATTTACGTATGGACCCCATCTGGAAAAACGATTCTTTTCCGCGAATAAATTCCCGTTTTCTTCTTTAACACGGTAATGTTTCTCTTTTAATCTTTCCTTAACCTTTGCAAACGATTGATCTCCCGTTATGGCAGCATCAATATAAAGCCGTTGACGCTTCATAAAGCCCTCATGCCTTGTAACACGCTGATTTTTCAAAGCTCTGTGAAGCGGAATAAATCGATCCAAACTACATATAACCAGCGAAACACCGATTGCTGCTATTAGTAATAAATACCACCAAGAGCCGTATAAATCCTCAAACCCTAATTTATACCATAGCTGGCCAACCCATCCGTACTCCTTATGATAATATTCTTCAGGAGTAAGGTTTGTAGGCAGCATATCCTTTTGCGGAAAGATGGTTCCTAAAGAGGAAGCAACTAATGTAAGGACTATTAGCCACACTCCAACTTTTACAGAAGAAAAGAAATTCCATATTTTATCTATAATTGTTTTATTATAAGTTTGGGAACGTCTTGCACTTCCTTCATAGCGCATATCGTGCAGCTTTTCCTTTTGCGCATTCTCCGTTAGCGCTTTCCCGCAGGATTCACAAAGAATAGTGCCAACTGGATTGACGTGTCCGCACTCACATTTCATGTCATTCATATGTAAAACTCCTTAGGTTAAGGTTTAATACTTTCCATAAACCCTTTAAAATCATTTTTCGTTAAATTTGCGTTACCAACAATCACTTTTTTTACCTTTCCATCAGGACCAATCAGAACGGAATGCGGCAAATCATCTACTCCATAAACACTTTGCACATCCCTGTCCTTATCGATTAAGATTGGAAAAGATAATTTATATTGCTTGACAAATTTGTTAACGATAAATTTTGCTTCCCCTACATCTACTGCCAGTATTTCAACGCCTTTGTTCTTGTATGATTTATAGACATCATCCATGTAGGGCATTTCTGATTTACATGGCGGGCAATAAGTTCCCCAGAAGTTTAAAAATACACCCTTCCCCTTATAATCCGAAAGTCGATGTGTATTGCCCTGCATATCCTTTAGCACAAAATCTGGGGCTTTATCTCCAACATTAATCTTTCCTTGATTATCTTTGTTCAGATTTGCATACAATGTATAGCCAACCGCTGCTAATAAAATAATTAAAATTGCTGTACGTATGTATAATCTTTGCTTTTTTTTCTGAGACACTCTTGCAACCTCCAATCTGTAAAACGGTCACATACTATGCCCTTCATTATATCATTTTCTGAACAATAGCTAAAAAACATATTTGAAGGTTATGTGAACCTTTTTAAATACCGCTTCCGCTCTCTGCCATGGCCCGCAATTGTTTCACCTCATGCGGAGTTAATTCGCGAATTTCACCGGCATTTATTCCGCTTAAGGTTAAAAATGCAAACCTTTCACGCCTTAACTTCATTACTGGATGCCCTATAGCTTCAAGCATTCTCCTCACTTGACGATTCCTTCCCTCATGTATTGTTAATTCAATAATCGATTTTTGCTTTTTCTTATCAAATGAGAGCATCTTTACTTTTGCTGGGGCGGTTTTCCCATCTTCAAGATGGATCCCTTTTTCTAATTGCTTCAATGCCATTTTCGTTGGAATCCCCTGTACTTTTGCTACATACGTCTTATTTATTTCATAGCGTGGGTGCATAAGCAAATTAGCAAATTCCCCATCGTTCGTTAATAATAACAAACCCGATGTGTCATAATCCAAACGCCCGATTGGATAGACCCTTTCCTTAATGGCAGGGAGAAAATCTGTCACTACCTTTCTGCCTTTATCGTCTGATACTGCCGAAATTACACCCCTTGGTTTATAAAATAGTAAATAAACCTTTTCCTCTTTTTCTAGTGGTATCCCTTCCACCTCAATTTTATCGGTTGCAGATACCTTTGTGCCAAGCTCTGTTACCACTTTTCCATTTACTTTCACTTTTCCCTCTATAATTAATCCTTCAGCCTTACGGCGGGACGCAACACCTGCTTGTGCAATTACCTTTTGCAGCCTTTCCATTATCTTCACCTCAAATTATTTACTTATCAATGGCTTTTTCCTTCTACTTTGTTGCTAATTCAACCAAACATCCTTGCAGCCCCTTGAATGGAATACTATCTTATGAAAGCTGCACCGACACTTGATTGATAAGCTTTTTTACACAAAGTTTGAAAAGGAACAATGAATACGAAAACAGCCATGTCCTTTATGAATTATTACATATGAACAGAAAAAAGCAAAGAAACTATTCTTTTTCAGTCTACCCTTTTCAGACAAAATAAAAAACTAGCTGTAAAATAGCTAGTTTGTTTTTATCCGAACATTAAAGAAACGATAATAATAGCTGCAGCAATTCCAACTAAGTCGGCCAGAAGCCCAACTTTTAATGCATCCCCCATTTTCTTAATCCCGACCGCTCCAAAATAGACTGTTAACACATATAGAGTTGTATCCGTACTTCCCTGGATTGTAGAGGCAAGTCTTCCGATATATGAATCAGGATGATGAACAGATAAGATATCACTCATTAATCCTAATGCAGCATTTCCGGATATCGGTCTTATCAATGCAAGTGGAACAATTTCTGTTGGCACACCCAACCAATCAAGCAGCGGCCGCAAAAATTGGACAAAAAAATCAAGTGCACCAGATTCTCGGAAAACGGTAATGGCTACAAGCATCCCTACCAAAAAAGGGATGATGGATACGGCGATTTTAATTCCTTCCTTGCCACCTTCCACAAAAGCTTCATATGCAGGAATCTTCTTCCAAACGCTATATAGTAAAATGAACCCTATTAATAAAGGGATGATCCATATCGAAACTAGCGATATCCATTGCATTTTTTTCACCCCTTACGCGTTCTTTTATAATGATAGTAACGATCAATTAATATAGCAGCGATTGTCGCAATGAATGTAGCGATTAAAGTGGGACCTACAATTTCTGTTGGAGATGCAGATCGATAGTTCATTCTAATGGCAATAACCGTAGTCGGCACAAGCGTCAGCCCAGAGGTATTCAAGGCTAAAAAAGTAATCATCGATCTGCTTGCCACTGGTTTTCCGCCATTTAATTCCTTCAACTGTTCCATCGCTTTTATCCCTAATGGAGTAGCTGCATTTCCAAGCCCAAACATATTTGCCATAATATTAGATACAATATACCCTAGGGCAGGATGGTCTTCCGGAACTTCTGGAAATAACTTTTTAATAATAGGATGAAACAACCGAGACAACTTATCTAATAATCCGGATTCTTGAGCAATCCTCATAATTCCTAACCAAAATACTAAAATACTTATAAGTCCGATACATAATGTTACCGCCTCGTTCGCAGAATGAAAAATCGCCTCATTGACAGCCTTCATTTTCCCATTCACAGCTGCAAAAATTAGTCCGATGATGGTCATTCCTATCCAAATATAATTAACCATTTGTTTTCACACCCATTTGGATTAAAAATACGTGCAAGAATTCTTTAATCCAACCTTCTTTCGCTTTTTTATTTGAAGCATGATAATAAATTGGCACCGTACGTATCTGGGTATTATTTAAATAAATAACAGCCTTTCCAACTATGTCAGGAATTTTTTCATTATCCTTCCAGCTTTTACTCGGTTTCATTAATTTATATTCAATCTCTACTGCGTTTCTTTCTTGCTTCGTTAATGGATAATCTACCTCATGTTTAATATATACATTGTTTTTTAAGTATTTATTTTTAATAGCAGAAATTTTACCTTGCTTCAAAATGACAGTAGAATCAAAATTCTTAAATCCGTATTCGAACATGGATATATGGTCATTCCAGTCGTCTGGATCATTCAAAGTAACGGCGATAAGATTTTCACCGTTCTTTGAGGCAGTTGTAACAAGTGTACGTTTGGCAAGTTTCGTAAAACCAGTTTTACCTCCGGTACAGTATTTGTATTTTTCTGTTAGAAGGCGGTTTTTATTTCTCCAGCCTTTATAAAATTTTGTTCCGGATATTTTTTGATAGGTTTTATTTTGCATGGCATATCTTGTCAGCAAAGCCATATCATAAGCAGTGGAAAAATGATCCATCTTGCTGTTATCCAGACCATTAGGATTGGAAAAATGTGTATTATTCATTCCGATTTCCTTTGCCTTTTGATTCATTAAAAATACAAAACCTTCTATACTTCCACCAACAGTTTCAGCAATAGCATTCGCTGCATCATTGCCTGATCTGAGCATCAAACCATAAACTAAATCCTCAAGCTTGATTTTATCTCCCGGCTTTAAATAAATCGAAGAACCTTCCGTACGGACAGCTCTATCGCTAACGGTGACTGTTTTATTTAATTTACCTGATTCTATCGCTAGTATAGCTGTCATGATTTTTGTGATAGAGGCAATTCTGCTAACCTCATTCGCATTTTTTTCATACAGGATTCTTCCGCTGTCTTGATCCATTAATATAGCACTCCTAGCACCTGCTGCTCCTGTAACGGCGGAAGTGCGCGGAGGAAAAACGGTTAAAATAAGGACAATAACAACAAGAAGGAATATGACTCTTTTCATGAATGTGCCCCTCTTCCTATAATCTTTAATACCATTCCAGATAACTCTTGTAAAAAAATTCTTTGTACAAGTCTATGCTGGACAAGGAAGATTATGATATGAAATTAAGGTCATGGAAAAGTGGCAAAAAAAAGATGCCTTATAAGCATAGCGGCACTTATAAAGCATCTTTGCAACGTTGAACCATTATTAATCTAATGTTTCTTGAAACTTTTCAAAAAATAAATCAGCATCCTCTTGTGGAAAATCATCCTCTACTTTTTCCGGAAGGGGAGGTAGTTCTTTTAAATCCTTTAAACCAAAGTAATCTAAAAATTCCTTTGTCGTTCCATATAAAATGGCTCTGCCAGTTCCATTTGCACGCCCCACATCTTTTATCAAACCTTTGGAAAGCAGTGTTTGCAATGGGCGTTCTGTTTTAACGCCCCGTATATCCTCAATTTCCAGCCTAGTAATCGGCTGTTTGTAGGATATGATTGCTAAAGTCTCCAAAGCGGCTTGTGATAGTGTATGCATTCCAGGAGACTCCACAAGTCTTTTTAAATAGATAGAATGTTCTTTTTTAGTTGCCAATTGAAAGGTATCGGCAACCTCTATTAATGTAATCCCACGATTAGGATTTTGCTCATACTCCTCTTTCAACATTTCTATTAATTCAACCGCTTGAAAGTCTTCAATTTCCAAAACAGTCTTAATTTGTTTTAACGAAAGTCCTTCATCACCAGCAGCAAATAGCAAGCTTTCAAGAATCCCGAGCCAATTTACGATTTCCATTCAGTTCACTCCTTTTTGCCGTGATATAAAAATTTCTTGGAAATTTCCTTCCTGTTCAACAAATACTTCATTTCGTTTCATAAGTTCAAGGATAGCCAGAAAGGTAACAACAATATGATCTTTATTGGGAAATGGAAATAAAGAAGTGAAGCTTCTTTTACCAGAAGAAATAGACACTTCTCTTAATATTTCATCCATTCGCTTCTCAATGGATATTTCTTGGCGCGTTATTTTTGTTGATAATGGCTTTTGCAATTTTTTTCTTCTTAATAGCTTATTTAAAGCACCAATCATATCATATACAGATATATCCATGTCCAATTTATCCGGCTGGATATCTTTCATATATTCCGTTAAATCGATCGGAGGTTTCGTAAACATCTGACTCCGATCTTCTTCCAAATGTTTCAACTCCAATGCCGCTTCTTTATATTTCTTATATTCAATAAGTTTTTCTACCAAATCGTCTCGAGGATCCTGTTCTTCAAATTCAAAATCCTCTTCCAGTAATTCTTCATTCTGTTGAGGAAGCAACATTCTACTCTTGATTGCCAAGAGTGTTGCGGCCATTACTAAATATTCGCTTGCTACATCAAGCTCCAATACTTTCATTGCATGAACATATATTAAGTATTGCTCTGTTATTTCCGCCATAGGAATATCATAAATATCTATTTCCAAACGATTAATTAAATGGAGTAGAAGATCTAAAGGACCTTCAAAAGCCTCTATTTTCACATTGTATTCCATCAAATCACCAATTCCGATTTCTCCAAAACTTTATCATATCTTCATTTTTGAACATTATTTATAAGGTTTCTGCTTTTTAAGTATAGAGGATATTGGCTTCTAGGGAAACAAAAAATTATTTTCTGACAATTACTATTCCCACGTATGTGAAATTGTCCCAATATAATTCTCCTTCAAATTAGGCTTAGGCCTATACAAACCATACTATGCAATCATAGTATACATCGAACAAAACTATTTTAGGAGGTTATATAAATGGCCGATGGATTCGGATACGGCGGCGGCTTTGCGTTAATTGTTGTTTTATTTATTTTGTTAATAATTGTTGGTAGTGCTTATATCTACTAGGCCTTTAAAGTTTTAAAAAGAGAAAGAGAAATTGGTTCTAAACCGATTTCTCTTTTTGTTAATACGCAATTCTCTCCCCTCCTTCAAACAAATACATTTACTTTATGCTAAAATTTATCTAGTTTGAATTAGAGAGGAGTACCTTTTTTGAAAGTTCCAAAAGCATATATAGATTTTTTAATACATTTTCACGGAGACCGAGACTATTTCGAGTGTCATGAGATTTTGGAGCACTATTGGAAACAAACAGAACCTGATAATCGAAGTTCTGTTTGGGTTGGATTTATTCAATTAGCAGTTGCACAATACCATTATAGACGCAAAAATGATATTGGAGCTAAAAAATTAGTAAAAAAATCCATAGAAATTCTTAAACAAAGAAGCATAGAACTAACGAATCTTGGAATCGATACAATTAAATTTTATATGTTATTAGAAGGCTTACAAACTTCATATGAAAATGGCGATGTATATAAAAATATTAATTTGCCTATAACCAATCCACATATATTAAGTATGTGCAAAAAAGAATGTGGTAATTTAGGTTTAGAATGGTGCAGTGACGATGAGATTATTCCTGATTTCATACTCCATCGTCATCTTCATAAAAACCATAAAAAAAATTAACATTCAATTGCTTCTGCAATAAATGAACAAGACTGACATATATTTATACATAGAAAAAGACTCTGACTATTCGTCAGAGCCTTCTTCATGAAAGTCGCATTTATCAAAAAAGCTTTCCGTTTGTTCATTAGGTATTAATTTTTTCTCTTCGTAAATATGCTTTAGTGCTCTCAGCATATTACTGCCGATACCTTCATGCCGGTGTGAAGGATTTACCGAAATATGCTGGATTTCAACCGTATCGCCTTTTAAAACAACTCCTACAAGTCCTATAACATCATCTTCTTTCCACAAGAAAAGCTGCCAGTCTTCATCGGTTTCGTACTGCTTCATCGTTTGCTGCAACTTTTTTAAATCCTTTTCATTTGGCATAAATGATAAGAGTCCCATAGCAATTTTCTCAAAGGCCTTCTTATACCTAATTAACATAAAATATCCCTCGATTATTGTTCTTTTACTTTTTTACCATTATGAACAAATTGTCATAAAAGTAAACCTACCAGAGTTACTGTACATTATAAACGATTCCTATCATACTAGAATCCTATAAAATATTCAAGACAGTTCGTTACTTATTTACCAGAATAAACCAATAGTACAATCCCCATCCTAATGCAATTATGCAAATGATGATGAATAACAATATGTTATTTTTCTTCAAATTATTACACTCCCAACACCATATTAGCACTATTAATGAACATAATTTATTATGATTCACTTGTCAATATAGTGTATGGTGTTAATGCAATAGATAAATTACAATTAAATAGTTTCTACAATGGAACGCTCTTTTAAAGGAAGATCTAAGCGAATGATATCTTCATATGTTTCTCTTTTGATAACTAATTGATCCTTTCCCCCCTCTACAAATACAACAGGTGGTCTAGGAATGCGATTATAGTTATTCGCCATGGAATAGCCGTATGCTCCTGTACAGAAGACTGCAAGCAAATCGGAACTGTCCGTTTTTGGCAATGGCAAATCCCATATAAGCATATCTCCAGATTCACAGCATTTTCCAG